>TARA_R110001583_G_scaffold76621_1_pt1 | contig 17577 bp, 12 predicted proteins | sample TARA_R110001583 | Tara Oceans TARA_R110001583 (sample SAMEA4398432) | marine metagenome | biome: Polar Biome; feature: [MES] marine water layer (ENVO:01000295) within the mesopelagic zone...; material: water (ENVO:00002006), including particulate matter (ENVO:01000060) such as...... | reverse complement strand
TGGGCGTTATGGTATTCATGGTTACAAAGGGCATCACATATGGATCAAAGGCTGTAATGTGTCAAATTATGGTCACGTAGCAGGCGAGTACCGCAATGGTATAGCCTATGCCAGCGCTGAAAGTACTGGCCCAATTAATTATGAGTCAGGTATTTATTTAGAACGTAGCGGTGTTGTGGTCATCGAAGACTGCGAAATACACTCACCAAGTGGTAAAGCAAACAGTTGGGAGGATGGCCATCCGAAAGGACCCAATGCGTTTCAAATATGGGGCAAACACGACATCGAAGCCTATCGTGGGCAATACATAGTCCGTAATAATCGTTTTTACGGTACGCCAGACCACCGCTTTAATGACGTAATTGAGGGTCGTGGAAATTTCGACCGCTCTGGTGCTTTTGTTCGCGACTCAGCGATTTATAATAACTACCTCGCTTTTGCAAATGATGATTTAATTGAAATCGACGGCGGTCAAGCCAATGTATTGGTTTACGACAATGAAATGACTCAAGGCTACTGTGGTATAAGTACTGCCCCGAATATGATTGGTCCCAGCTATGTATTTCACAATTACATACACGACTTAGGTGACGAGCGCGGTAAAGAGTGGACCGCTATCAAAATGGGTGGCCTAATGAGCAGGCCAGGCGGAGTCACCAATGTATTTGAAAACCTCATAATCACAAACAGAAATGGTATTGCAAGCTCAGGTGTCGCTGGCGACAGCACCTACTGGGTAAATGCTAAAAACAATATCATTATCACCAGAAGTTACAATAACATGGTCGGTTACGGTATTTATGACAAACACCTTTACGAGGGTTCGGTATTTAAAAACAATCTCATCTACAACACAGCAAGTAATGGTCCTTTTGTGCAAGCTATTATCGGTGATGATTTTTATCACTCATGGTCAGAGCAAGCAGATAAAATAGACGATGTGCTTAATTCAGGCTCATCCCTTAACCTAGCGATAGAGCCTCGTTTTGTTATTCCTAACTTTTCTAGATCAATACAAGTTTCGTCAACAGCTACTTCATCAGAGTTATTTGAATTGATCGATTTTAATGATAAGTCAGTCACATCATTTGATAATCAAGATCTAAACGGTAACTATCTAATTGAAGACAATGGCAGTACATTGAGACTAACAGGCAATACATGGAAAACGGTTGAGATAAACCACACAATACTGCCGCAAACAGTCGTAGAGTTTGAGATGAGATCAAATGGAATGGGTGAAATAGCCGGTATTGCATTTGAAAATGATAATACACTGACAAATTCAAAATTATATAAATTGACCGGCAGTCAAAAATGGTCAAACGATTCATTCAAATATAGTAATTCAGGTGAATTCGAAACGTTTATTCTGCCTGTTGGCAGCTTACAAATTGGAGATATTGATAGACTTATATTTGTGATGGACGACGACAATCCGTCAGATGTATCAGCTGAAGTGGCATTTAGGAACGTCAGATTCTACGAGCCTGAGTCAGCACAAGCAGCTCAAAGTGTAGAGGTCTCAACTATAAATATTGGTTTATCAAACGATGAATAGTTGAGTCTAAAGCCGCTAGTCTCGGGTTACACATTAATAATTGTAATTGGCCCAGTGAGGGCCTCACGTTCCGCGTATAATTATACGACGGGCAGCCGTCTGTTAGTATTGAACTGCAACCTTGCTAAAATACGGCATTAGATTACTTGATACAGTTATTCATAAACAAGTATTACGTGGCATTTGTGCCTTTTTCATTCCATAGTATGACGTTAATGAAAGTACTCTCAGCAAGCCAAAATTAAATTGAGTTATTGAGGCCAATTGAACCTGACGCTTACCTAAAAAAGGATGTTAAATAACAAAATGAAAGGAAGCAAAGAAGCCTGCGTTAGAAGCAGTTTCAACCAGCCTGTTAATTTAGAGTACATTGAAATAACGGTAATCATTACTACGTTTGAAAGGCCAGACCTGTTAAAAACGTCACTACAAAGCGTTTTATCCCAAACAACACTTCCTTTAGAAATCATTATTATAAACGATTGTTCTGAAGCTAATTACCAACCAGTGTTATTGGATTTCGAACAACATAACATAAAATACCTATGTCTTGATAAAAGAAGCGGCGCAAATGTGGCCAGAAATATTGGCGTGCAAGCCGCCAAAGGCAATGTCATTGCATTTTTAGATGATGACGATGTCTGGTTAGACATTTTTTTAGAGAACCATATACAAATATATCTAGATAAACCGGATGTGGGCGCTGTAGTGTGTGGCCACAAAATCATGCAGACGCCGAGCAGAATCAATGTCAATCCCGAAATCTACGTCAGTGCTAATGAATTACGCCATGGAAATCGCTTTTCAGGTATGAGCGGTTTCAGCGCAAAAACATCGGTATTGCGTAAATACCCCTTCGACCCAAGCCTTAAAAATGGTCAAGATTGGGATTTATATGTACGCCTCGTCCAGGATCAAATTAAATTTATAAATATTCCTAAATCCCTGTTTTTATACCGCGAGGACACGCCTGGGAGTATTTCCGCCAAAGTAATAACAATGCAAGTATCAGACGTCGAAGAACGGTTGCAATCTTCGATTAAACATCGAGTCTGGCTAGGAGAACGTTTTTATAAAAAACGCGTTTCAGAACAAGTTTTAAGCCTGTTATCCCATAAAAGCAATAAACTTGCTTGGTTGCGAAAATCAATTGAATTAGCGGGCCTTTTAGCAACGATAAAGACGCTAAAACAACAGGTAATGAGAAAGTTAAAGTACTGAACGAGTCGTTTGTAACATTCACACGTGCATAAATGCGCATCTCACGTCGAAATAGATTTACCATGCGTCGGCAAGTGAATTCACATGCAACTGAAACACTGCAATCTGTTGTACTAGGCATAAATTGCGTTTAGTTTAAAAAGAATTGAAGTAGGTTATAGTTCGATATCGAATTTGCGTACAAAATTTTGCTTAATATTTTTTCAAGGGATGTAACAATGAATAAACCAAGTGACTCTGCCAAGTATACATTCGAAAACTGGCAGCAGCTGGCAAATAAGCAGCTTAGAGGAAAATCTCTTGAAGATTTAGATACCATTACACCAGAAGGTATTAGGCTAAAGCCGTTATATACCCAACAGGACGTGAGCGATCTTGCACATACCAATACCTTCCCAGGCCTACCGCCATACATTAGAGGGCCACAGCCCACAATGTATGCTGGCAGACCTTGGACTATTCGTCAATACGCAGGCTTTTCGAGCGCAGAAAAATCAAATAAATTTTACCGTGACTCTCTTGCTGCAGGTAGCCAAGGTGTTTCAGTAGCATTTGATTTAGCCACGCACCGAGGCTACGACTCTGATCACCCTAGAGTCAGTGGCGATGTAGGTAAAGCAGGAGTAGCGATAGACACTGTCGAAGACATGAAAATTTTATTTGATGCCATTCCTCTCGATAAAGTGTCGGTTTCAATGACAATGAATGGTGCTGTGCTGCCAATTTTAGCCGGTTACATTGTTGCGGCAGAAGAGCAAGGTGTCAGACAGGATGCATTATCCGGCACCATTCAAAATGATATTTTAAAAGAATTCATGGTGCGTAACACCTATATTTTCCCTCCTGGTCCGTCCATGCGCATCGTCGGAGATATTATTGCCTATTCATCGCAAAACATGCCGAAGTTTAATACTATTTCAATTTCCGGCTACCATATGCAAGAAGCAGGCGCCGATGCAGCCCTTGAATTAGCCTATACCCTAGCTGACGGGAAAGAATATTTGCGTGCGGCGGTAAATGCAGGCCTTAATATTGATGATTTTGCTCCTCGCGTGTCTTTTTTCTGGGGCATCGGCATGAATTTTTACATGGAAATTGCCAAACTAAGAGCCGCAAGACTGCTTTGGACCGAAATCGTTGCTGAATTTGGACCTAAAAATCCCAAGTCTTCCATGTTACGTACCCACAGCCAAACATCTGGCTGGTCACTTACCGAGCAAGATCCTTATAACAATGTGATAAGAACTACCATTGAAGCGATGGCTGCGGTGTTTGGCGGTACCCAGTCGTTACATACTAATGCACTCGATGAAGCAATCGGTTTACCGACTGAATTTTCTGCCAGAATAGCGAGAAATACGCAGTTAATCATTCAAGAAGAAACCAGCATCACCAACGTTATTGATCCCTGGGGCGGCTCTTACATGATGGAAAAGCTGACCAGTGATATGGTTGAAAAAGCCAAAACCTTGATGACCGAAGTGGAAGAGTTGGGCGGTATGGCAAAAGCAATTGAATCCGGTATGCCCAAGTTAAAAATCGAAGAAGCCGCAGCAAGGAAACAATCTAGAATTGATAAAGGTGAAGACGTCATTGTCGGCGTTAACAAATACAAACTAAATAAAGAAAGTGAAATAGACTTACTAGAAATCGACAACGAACAGGTAAAAGCAGGCCAAATTAAGCGCCTTGAATCTATACGTAACTCCAGAGATGAAGCCAAAGCGTTTGCGGCACTTGATGCTTTATATGAATCGGCAGAAACGGGCAAAGGAAACTTATTAGCTTTATCAATTGATGCCATGAGAGCGCGATGCTCAGTTGGCGAACTTTCGTACGCACTCGAGCGTGCTTTTGGGCGCTATTCCGCGGCTAATAACACCGTTAGTGGCGTGTATGGTTCAGCTTACCAAACTGATGAAAACTGGAACATGATTAAAAAAGATATTGAGAAGTTTGTATCATTGCACGGCCGTCGCCCTCGAATGCTGGTGTGTAAAATGGGCCAAGATGGTCATGATCGTGGTGCAAAAGTGATTGCCACCGCATTTGCCGATGTAGGTTTTGATATAGATTTATCGCCGATGTTTTCTACCCCTGAAGAAGTGACTAAACAAGCGATTGAAAACGATGTACATATTATTGGTGTCTCTTCGCAAGCAGCCGGTCACAAAACCTTAGTACCCGAGCTCGTTGAACATCTTAAGCAACAATCAGCTGACGACATCATGATTATTGTTGGGGGCGTCATACCAAAACAAGATTATCAATTTTTAGAATCGTTAGGTGTAGCAGGAATATTTGGCCCAGGCACGAATATTCCTGAAGCCGCTCGAAAAGTGCTCGACACACTCAATGCTAAAATGGGATAAATTACATTGAATAAGCATATTGGTAGCCAAGAGCTACTCAGTGGCAATAGGCGAGCCTTAGCAAAAGCAATTACGCTTATAGAAAGTCAATTAGACTCACATAAAACACTGGCCCAAGACCTGCTCGAATCCGTTTTAAAAAAAACAGGAAAAGGGATTAGAATTGGCATCACCGGTGCACCAGGCGTCGGTAAATCTACCTTTATAGAAGCCTTCGGTTTAATGTTAATCGAACTTGGCTTTAAAGTGGCCGTATTAGCCGTTGACCCCAGCTCGCCTAAAACAGGGGGCTCGATATTGGGTGATAAAACGCGAATGGAATATCTATCGCGGCACCATAATGCCTTTATAAGACCTTCTCCCAGTGGCGAATCCTTGGGCGGGGTGGCGTATAAAACGCGCGAAACCATGTATTTATGTGAAGCAGCAGGTTTTGATATTACGTTAGTTGAAACAGTGGGCGTGGGCCAAAGTGAGTATCAAGTAGCCAGCATGGTTGATTTTTTTATGGTCTTGCTCAATCCGAACACGGGTGATGAATTGCAAGGCATAAAAAAAGGCATCATCGAAATGGCCGATTTATTGGTCATTAATAAAGCTGACAATCAGTTGCTTAGCGCAGCACTCAATACCCAACAATTTTATAAAAATGCGTTAAACCTGTTGTATGCTGGCCAGCCCAATATCCCCAGTGTTATCGCCTGCTCTGCGCTCACCAAAAATAACTTGGACCTAGTGTGGAATCAGATCGATGGAGAGATAGCTGAATCAAAAAATTCTGGATACTTCTTAGAAAAACGAACTCACCAAAATATCAAATGGATGGAACAACTTACCACCCAGCTATTTCATGCTAAGTTAACAAAACATCAAGAAATAAAAAAACAGAAAGAGCGTTTAGAAAACGCGATCAATGAGGGAGAAATAACGGTGTTAAAAGCCGCTAACCAATTTGTAGAACTAAGTTTAGCAAGCCTGAACACCCCTTAAAACGTAAATAGCAGCCTCACAAAGAATCTCGTGGGCTGCTATTAAAAATTAATACTCTAGGGGCAACTTAACCTTTCTGTTCACGTACCCCTCTGAACCTGCATGAGAAACGACTTTAGCCGGAATGCCAACTGCCACACCGTTTTCTTCAATATCTTTCGTCACAACCGCGTTAACACCGACTACTGCGCCATTACCAATGGTGACTTTACCAATTACTTTTGCACCAGAGCCAAAAAAAGTATTATCGCCAATTATCGGACAACCTTTACGCTCACCCCGGTTTGTGTAACCAAATAACGTACCGTGAGTAATATTCACGTTCGAGCCTATTTCGGCATCGCCGCCCACATAGACCCCGCCAAAACGGTTGATAAACAGACCAGGACCAATTTTAGTGTATTCAGGTATCGCAATACCATATTTGTATCGACACCTAAGCAATAAAAGTTTGACGATCGCGTACCAAGGCTTAAGCAATTTACTTTGCACTTTTAAGTACCCGCAGTAACGCATCCATACAGTATATTGATACCCAGGAGTAAAAATAAAATGTTTCCAGAATTGTTTAATGGATACTTCACCCGAATATCGGTATAAATCCGCTTTTAAATACGCCTTCACTTCACGAAAGGTTTTTAGACAACCACGGGTATGGGGCTTAACCCCATTTTCATCACTCATCTACGACTCCATTTTTAAACATTGAAAAATATGGCCACATTACCTTGATATGTCTGTAGAGACATGATTCTTATCTTACCAAGTTAAATAAGTTAAAAAATACGATCCTACTCAAAGCTAGTTTACGCGGCTTTGCTCCAAATAAACTACATTTAAATTTTTCTGCCTAAATTTATAAAGGGCTGCTCTACGTATCTATTAAGTAAAGAAGAAGCAAATACAGTTGCGCTAAAAGGCAGTACAATAATTAAACAGGAAAACAAAACATGATTCAATATAGGAAATACTGCCGTAAATAACCAAGCAAAGCAATACAGTGAAATCATATGGAAACAGTATATTGAGTAGGAAATTTTACCTAAAAATAGTGTAAATTTAGCGTTATTAATCGCTTTAGTAATTTTTAATAAGAAATTTTTGCTGCTAGTTATCTCGCTAGTAAGCGACAAAAACCAAATCAAAAGAGGGATGATTGCCAAAATACCGAAATGGTAATACTGGTAAAAAGCAAAAATACACAACATAGATCCAAGTTTCATGAAGAATTTTTTTACGCTGTCCTTTCCACTTTTAAGTTTTTCAAAAAATTTAAAAGAAATTATACCTACTAGAAAAAGCGCAATATTAGCCAAAATAAATGATCTATGATCAAATATATCTTTAAAATAAGGTTGGAATGCTAACAAAAAAATAATAACTAAGGAAAATGAAATATATTTTTTTGAATTTACTAGCCAAAGAAGTAAAGGTGCTATCAAATAAAACTGCCATTCTAATGTCAAACTCCATGCTTGTCCCATAATTGAATAAGCTGTATTTGGTAAAAAGTCACTAGTTACAAGTCCATGAGCTAATAAAAAATGTAGAATTGAATGGAGCAATAAATTGTCATCAGTGTCCGAAAAAATTTGAAGCCGATTTAAAAATTTTGGATGTTGAAAAATGGCATTGTTTAAAAAATCAACAGAAAGTTTTAATGACAAAATAGAGAGGATTAAGCAAACTAAGTAAACAGGAAATAATCTGAACGCTCGCCTTGATATGTATTTGAAATAAGTTTCTTGTTTTTTTGTGATTAGAAGTGCGACAACGAAACCACTTAGCATTATAAAAACGTCTACAGCAAAAGTACCATTTGCCAACAGTCTACCTATGCCTTCGTTTTTATAAATAGGTAATGCGGCCACAGTAATGGTATGGGAGAGCACAACCCATATACACATAATCCCTCTTAATCCCTCTAACCCTGCAAGTTTCATTTGAATTTTCCTTTACGTGTGTTCTGATTTATTATCACAGATTAAATTTTAAAATCATATCGAATTGACATTTACCAAATTTATATAAGCCAATTGTTTAAATTCCGAAGAACCAACAAAAAAACCGCTTACGCGGGTTTCAAGTTATAATACTATTATTACTAGATGATTATTTTTGCCGTTTAACAAAAGCTGAACCACATAAACCTAACTGCATCAGCAACCAAGTACTGCTTGCTGGCTGAGATGCTGTCGTCAAAATTCACATAAGTTGCCGAATCACCAAACGCGAAATCCCCTAGCTATTGCCAAACACCACCAGCTAGGGTTTGATTAATAAAAAGCGTTACCAAACCAGTACCTATAGTAACCAATGCTGACGTAGTACGGTTAGAATAAGACGTTCAATTCATTTCAACTTTCCAAACCCCAGCAATCCAATCTAAACTGCTTGTTGTATCCCAAATGGCATAATCGCCCTGATTTCCTATCTGAACAACCATGTAATTAAAACCAACAGCAGCTCCAATGCAACACGGTGCAGCACTTTTAACAAATCCATTTGAGCTAAAAAACACTGAACATCATTAATAAGCCAATCTGACCCAACATTTCTTTTATTTTATTTTATTTTCACTATTACCCTTAATTATGCAGCCAAGTTGCCACTTACTAGCAGCAGGTAAGCAATAAAACAATTAAATATCAATCACTTAAATTTTTTATTTTAAAAAACTAGTTAATGTAAAAAACGAACACTCTTATTTAAAATTTTTTGCACAAACTAAGACTCGAATCACGGTATGAACGAAACATGAGTAAATATTGACGCTATTTCTTACAACTTCTATTGAGTCATCATACGCTTACCGAACATCCGCTATGGATGATGAGATAACCTTAAATAACACTTAGGCTGACGCGTCGAATATTGAAGCATTATCCTGACCTAGTAAGCACCATTTCCTTATACTCATAAGGAAATGGTGCTTACTAGGTTAATTTAGTTTAGAAGAGGGTCCAATTCTTTTTCTTAAAAAAAGATTAATTTTTTCAAATTATTCGATTTTAATACCCATGTTTTATTGGCGTACTTAATTGGAATATACAGTTGCGACTTTAAACAATCCTATCTAAACACTTTGCCATAGTTCATAAGGAAAAGACTCTATAAGCCTTCGTTGTCTAGTTAGCAAATCAGGGATAGGTTTTGAAGTCAGTGTTTTTGCCTGTTCAATATTTTTCACTGTGTGATATGTGGTCCGGCCCGTTCCTTGGTAATAGTCGTCATATTTAAATTGAGTCTCGCCACTACCCGAATCAAGGAATATTGCATTTCTACCATATGCTTCAGCCAATATCACGCCGTGTAAACTTGAGCTTATAATTGTTTTGCCTTTCAATAGGGCTTTTATAAATTCCCCAGGATACATTCGTGGCGACACTAATAACTCTTCGTATCCATTGTAAAATGACATATCGTCATTAAGTTGGGGAACAATGATGAACTCTTGCGAGGGGCCGTCAGGGCACATCATCAGTTCAGGATAGAAAAGAGGTGTTAATATCGCTGGATCACCATAAATTTCGGGACACGTTATATTTTTGCTTGCCAAATACTCTCTCGTTAATGGGCCTCGCACCGCACGAACATCTAATGAGGTAAACTTATGGAGCTTTTCGGCGACTTTACCGTTGCGTCCAGTGCCCCACACTACGTCATTATTTTGTGCAAAATGCAGGACCGAACCAATAGACAATAACTTATTTTTTTTGTTTATTTTGTCGAGTACGAATCTATTTTCTAAATGTAACATCTGCTGAACAGTATCTAAGGCGAGGTAATCACCAATATTTGGCTCATTCGTCTTAGGCTGCCAAAAATAGGCTAATTTTTTAGCTAGTTGATCTATTTTTTTTTGTTGGTATCTATCAGAATTTTTATAATTGAACATGGTTTATCTTTTCCTTTACTAAAATTATTCGATACTAATTCTGAGTGTGTACTTTTCCAGTTTTCAAAAACATATTTTTTATTTCTTTAACTTGTATATGAGTGCTTTTGTAAAAAAATGCGAAACATAAAATTATATAACTTAATATTCCTACGAGAATTAAAGTTATTAAAAGCAATATATCATTAGAGATATGTGTATCTAGAAAGACCTTACAGAGCATTATGCAGATGAACATACCGAAAGCACAAATATATTGCGGAAAAACTGAAACAATGAGCTTTTTGATATCGATAGATATATGTTTCATTACTATTTTAAATCGTATAGGCAACATCAAAAAGTTAGCTACAACAATAGCCGCTAACATAGTAGTAATACCAAACCAAATAGTTGCCGCTGCGACTACTGCACTGCTAATGACACTAAGTAAACTAAGTTTGAAGGCATCCTGAGTTTTAGCCTGAGAAATAAGCAAGGTTGGTAAAAACCAGCCTAATACCCCAGGCAGCATGGCAAAGGCTGATATGCTCATGAAAACTGCACTGTCGCTAAATTTCTCACCAAAGGCGATGATAACAAAAGGGTCAGCAATGGCGGCGAGCCCCATAAAAATAGGCAGAACTAAAGTAGCAGTAATAGCCACTAACTTAATATACAAATCCCCTAAATTAGCGCCTGCTTTTGCCCTAGCGAAACTCGGTACCACCATGGAGTTAATAGAACTCATGGTGATTTGGTTTATCATTTGCTCGCCTTTTTTAGCGGCATTTAGTAATGCAAAACTCGCAGGGCCTAATACCAGGCCGGTGAACAAACTCGTCGCCCTTTGGTGGGCCATACTTAACAATGCACCGCCTAAGAGCGGCATGCAAAATTGCACCAACTCCTGTTTATCGGCCTTGTTATAATGCAATGTAGGTTTAAAACGAGAAATATAAGATAACAAGCCTAGTTCTAAAATCGCGTTGACTAATCGGCCAATGACCAGCGACCATAAACCAAAGTCTATTTCAGCGGTTATAATAACCACGACGCCTGAAATGACAGAGGCAATAAACTTGGCGATACCCATTTGCTTGTTTTTGAAGTCTCTAACCAACTTGCCATTAAAAACGACTTGCAAGCTCATCAGCACGGTAATAGGGGCTAAGCTCATCACCACGTATGCCGCGGTAGTAGAATGGGCATACTGCGCAATGGGCGCACCAATAAAAACTAAAAACAATGCAACACATGATGCTAAACCTGCAACGTAGATTAAGGTGCTTGATGCATAGCCTTCATCCCAGGTTTTACGTTGCACAATATTTTGATTAACCCCAGCGTTGACTGCGATATTAGCAAATTCGATGAAAAGTAGACAAAAAGCAACTAAACCAAAATCTTCTAAGGTAAGAATGCGTGCAAGGTAAGCAAATACAATAAAATCGACGATATTAATGCCGGTGCGTGTAATTGAAATCCACAAGCCCCCTTTTGCGGCTTGTTTTTTTAACGACATTCAATCACTCTCGCTATACTTACTATTACTTTCATATTTACCTTAATCGTTTATAAATCTAACGGCGCACTCTTCAAACTGCATACAGAAGGTATCTCATAGTAAGAAACCTTTACTCTGCGCAGTAAATAATACTCAAATATGCACTAATTTGAACGTTTTTTTCCTGTCACTTTCAAAAACAGACTTTGCATTGTGGCCAACAAACCAATCAGGGAAATACTTTTTCTAATCCAAAGCAGTTTATTTTTTTTGCTCGGTAAATACGATAACACCTGATCAGCAACCCTTGCATTGTAATATTGTTCGCCTAACCACAGTTGATGTTTATTCGCCGCTTTCAAACGGTTACCTACATTATCCACTGTCATTTTACGTAATTTAGAGGTAATGCCATCAGGGGTACCCACTCGATACAAAAATAGGGGCTCTGGAATATTAATAAAATTTAATTTGGCACAGCAAATTCTGACATAGAGATCCCAATCTTGCGCATTGCCAAGATTTTCATCTAGGGGGAACTGGAGTAGTACTTGACGTTTTGCACTGAAGCCACTCATACCACAAAATCGATTACCGTAACGCAATTCGGCTTCAGTCACTTCTTTATTCGTATTGACTCTAACTACTCCGTTGTCTAAACGCTTAAAACCACAAACAACAGCGTCTGCGTCATTTTCATAACAAAGAATATGCTGGGCCACGTAATTAGGCGACCAAATATCATCATCATCGAGGAGTAACACAATGTCTTTTGTAGCTAACGTGATGCCTTCATTGCGCGCTTTATTAGCGCCACCTGGTTCGCTAAGCTTGCAGTATTTTATTGGCAGTTCAGAAAATTGTTGTAATACACTTGAATAATCGACGTTAGAGAAGTCATCAATAATAATAACCTCATCCGGTTTGTGTTGTTGCCCTGCCACACCGGCTAATGCAAGCGCTAAATAATCAGGGCGATTATGCGTGATAATAACTGCTGACGCGGATAACCCACCAACAAATTCATCTACATAACTATGTTTTTTAATAACTGAATCAGTGACGTTCAATCGAAAATATTCCTATAAAATTAAATAGCTAAAATATTAACTTAATTAGAACTGTTTAATAATTTCCGCCAGGCTTGAGTAATTGTGCTTCTGCCGTACCACGTCATTGCTTCGGCCATTACTACACTTTTTGGCACAGCAACAAGGTTCTCTATATCCTGTTCAAAGTGTTCTTCAGAAACAATATGTACAAAATTATGCTTGGCTTTTTTATCTCTTGCGAAGAAAGAGTCAAAACATACAATATTTACGCCAAAATTTATCGCTTGATAAAAAGTACCGGAAGAAATCATTGCGCCGTCACTGTGAGGCATAAAAACGTAGGCTGTATTGGTAAGCAACTGATTCAAATATTCATCGCTCACATATTCATTTTGCCAATCAATATTTAAATTTCGACTAACAACGATTGCCTTTATCTTCTCCAAATACTCTGGCTCTTGACAATATCCGACGATTTTTAAAGGTTTATGTTGCGGCCACAACATAAGTAAATCATGGAGCCTTTTATAGGGTTTTATGGTTCCAAAGAAAAGGTATTCAACTTTATTATCAGTCTCACTATCAGAAGAAATATTTTTTGTCATTTCCTCGTCATCGCGATACAAGGGGTGAGGCACAACACTAGAGGAAAAAGACTCCGTTTTTTCCAACGTCACGATGGTTTTTGCAAGCCGTTTTAACGCAGCGCAGGTTAACTTATGTGTCATAGGGCGCTTTACCCTATTGTGGGGCTTAAAATTATGCCTCACCCAAATAATATTCGAAGTAAAACAGCGCATAAAAATCAACTGAAAAAGCACAATGAAATGCTCAACAAATGCCCTAACGGGGCCAAATCTTTTTTGATATAACCTGTCTTCATACCAATTCAGGACCACGGCGTTATGCCGCCTATTTAGCAAGTTTTTAACACTAAATAGCTGTTTGAAATTTTTCACATCGTATCCACAATCAGCGATACTTTTTTTTGAGATGTCAACATATTGATTTACATGAATAAAAGGGAAATAGAATGCAGTTTTATTTGTCATATTATCTTCAATTTGCGTTATTAGTTTGATTAACGAGCATGTCATCAATTACCGTTTTGTACTCCAAAGCTATCGCAGCCCAACTAAATTTCTGGGCTTGTTGAACGGCTTTATCTCCCCAATCTGTTACTAATGCAGTTTCTATCGCATTAGCATACTCGGTAACGTTTTCGACGTTACATACTACACCCGCATCACCAATGATCGTTCTGCGCATGCTATCATCAGGCGCGACAACAGGTGTACCACTTGCTAACGCTTCTAGATAAACGCGGCCGAATGGCTCATTCGCTGAGGGCAAGGTGAAGATATCGACACTGCGATAAAGTTTAGGCATTTCGTCAAATGTTAAAGACATTTGTATAAATCGTTGTGGGCCTAATAATTGCTGACCGAGAGCTTTGAAGTATTCTTTGTCTACCCCATCACCACATAAGACCAAACTCGCGTTATTAAGCTGAGCTAACGCATTTATCGCCAACTCAATTTTTTTATGGTTATTACGATTTAACGTACCTACGCAGAGAATTAACTTTCCAGTAAGATTGAATTTAAATTTATCGCCAGTCGTTGAAAACCGGCTTAAATCGACACCATTTGGAATGGCACTCACAGCCTGATTTGGATACCAATCTTTCACCGTTTGAACCGTATCCTCGTTGAAGACGACCAAGTAGTCCGGCTTGAACTTCATGTTACGCTTGAGCACATTACCATTGGATAAAAGCCCTGTTCGCTCCGTATATATGATTTTTGTGCCTCGTAGTAGTCTCAAGGTCCAAGCAATTGCTAACCCAGCGTAACCATTATTAGGGTAAACAATGTCTGGTTTAGATTTCAGTAAATGAATTACATAAGGGAAAAAAGTGGTAACGGCTTCTATCACTACACCCGGATAGCCAAAAAGTTTACTAAAAAGACTTCCCAGATATGACGTTGCAAGCCAATCTGCTGAGCGGCCTCTTGGCACACCAGGTAAAACCACACTGACGCTACCGACCCTTTGGCCACATAGCAGCTCAACGTCGCAATGCACAGCTAAATGTTCGGCCATTTCATAGGCGCTGATTTGTGAACCACCGTTCCAGCTCACCCCACATTCAGGGTGAATAACGGCAATTTTAATCCGCTTATGTTGTTCACTTATGCTGCTCATGACTTTCTTACCGCTTGATTAATCAGTGATAACGACTGCTGGGCGATTTTATCCCAATCGTATTTAGCCAAAATGTCGGCTTTAGGTGCTTTGGGTATATCTAGCGCTAGCTTTCTGGCTAAGTCAGCATGATCGCCCACTTTGAAATAATGCGCAGCACCTAGCCCCATATCTAAGTTTGGCATGATATCACTGAGCAACACAGGCGTATCGGCACTGATCGCTTCTAACGCGACGATAGGCAGCCCTTCGTGATAGGAGGGTAATACAAATAGCTTGGCAAACTTATAAAGTGCCTTTAATTGATTGCCTTCTCGCCGCCCAGCAAAAATCACCCGGTCTGATGCTTCGTTAAGTAATTCTCGCGAATATTCATCGTTATGGTCGGTGCTGCCCACAATAACCAGCTTTTGTTGAATATTGGTCATCAAATACGCTTTCACTAGATCGTGAAAACCTTTTTCTGGTACCAAACGTCCCACTGTCACGATATAGTTTTGCGCCTCTATGCCTAGGTTAGCGGAATACAAATCGTCAACCATGACATTATTATCAAAATCAGCTATGGCGCCGTTAGGCACAAATTCTATTTTATGGGCCTGTTTAGGATTTTGCTGTTGCAAGCGTTCAGTTAATGACTTGCCGACCACTAATATTTTATTAGCAAACTTAATGGCCATGGCTTCACCAATTTTAAGCACCCCTTTGGCAAGTCCATTCCATTTTTGTCGATCGTAATCAGCACCGTGATGGGTTACTACCACTTTCATACCTAATAAACGCGCTAATGGGGTAAATAATGCTGGGCCAATCGCATGTAAATGAATCACATCAGGGTGCACAAACAAACGCGCATAAAATATAGCGACAAAGGTATGCAAAAAAGTCTCTAAAAATTTATGACGCATGGCCCATACTGGAATAACTTTGACGCCTTGGTATTCATAAGGCTTATTTTTCACGTAAGGGGAGCGCGCTAATATGGTCACTTCAGTACCTTGCGCCACTAGCCTAGGGTAAAGCTGCTGACAGTGGGACTCTATACCACCCATGACATCGGGTATTCCCCGCAATCCGATTGCACACAATTTCATACTGCTATTACCTTTAATCTTAAATAACGTTCTACTCGCCAATCGCTTATTTAGAAAAGCTGATAACGAATGACTACCAAAATGATGTATCTACATCGATTCAGGTTAAGTTAACTCTTGGGATATGGGTGCTTGTCCTTTGGCAAAAATGGCACCCGCTATTAGTGCATAGCAAATAAGTCCTTCAATATTCCATAAGGGCATGGTCGACAGACTCATAACCATAATACCGAGTACCGAAAAAAACAGTTTTCTCCCTAATACTTTTGATTGATTTTTTAACGCCTGCTTAAGTAAATAAAGGTTCATACCCAAGAAAAGCGTGATACCCACATACCCGTATTCATAGATGTATGAAACATAGGCATTGTGGGCATAATAGGTAAATAGCCCATCCCAGTGTTCTGGCCCTAAGCCCAACACTTGATTTAACCCATCGGAGGTAAAAAAGGCATACAGATATTGGCTCCATAAATAAACTCGCGCAGAAAAAATGTCTTTTTCAGCATCTGAATAATAAATTGGCGCTTTTATTAAACTATCGAAATTAGTAAACACTAGGGTAATATCGCTGAAACGCTCAGCCAGACTAGACGACACAAGCAGGCCAACTATAATAATGGGGATAGAGGCAAAGGCCAGAATCGGTAGCTTGTATTTTGATTCAAACCGTTCGCTAAACATGGTAAGTACGAATATAAGCACTACAGGCAGTACGGCTAACATGGATGTGCGGTAATTGACTAATATTAATAGAAACACCGCGATAAAAAAAATCGGCGCGTGGAATCGAATGGTTTTACGCTCTAACCACCCCAACACTAAAATAAAGCCAACAATAATCATTGAGAATGCCGCTTCATGATTGTAGCCACCGATATAACTAGCTGAGCCATCGTTTTCTGTCGCTTTCACTTCGCCGAGTAAAACAGACAATATTTGCAGTGAAACGGGCAGTAAAAACGGAACCAACAGAGTTTTGAATACTACTTTGCTGGGTTGTAAACGCAAGGCTAAGAACACTCCAGCACTGAGTACAAAAAAGTAGCCCCATTTCACCAATACACTAATTAAACCTTTGTACTCTTCGTTTATTAACCCACTGATGATGACCACCGCAAAAAAAGCATAAAAAATCAGGTATTGGCGCAGGCGAAAGGTCACATTGGGTAGAATTAAAATACCCAACAGTACCATTGAGATTGACCCTAAGGCATTTATTGAAAAGCCTGCAATAAACGGATCGTAAGTAATTTGATGAAACGCAGACAAGGTAAAACGCAATGAAAGCGCAACCACCACAAACAATAAGTATTTATTCGAAATATTCTTGCAGGTTTTAAATACGATTAATCCACAAATTAACGCCATTATTATTTTTACAATCTCAAACATAAACGAGAATTCTCATATTTACTAAAAGCTTCATTATTATTTTTTTACCTGAATCGCTGCCTACTTCGTCTTAAGCATTGTATTCCCTTATCTAAATTTAAGGGTACTTAATACTTCAAGTTTGTACTCAATGCCTTTTCGGTTAAATTAACAAACGTATTCTGCAGTGCCCCATATGAAAACGTCGCCGCTCTTTGCTGGCTTCGTACCTGGTATTTTTCGATTGTATCTTGTTCTTCCATCACATCAATTGCACTTTTGACTGAGTCAATATCATTTATTTTACATAAAATGCCGTGT
>TARA_R110001583_G_scaffold44966_1_pt1 | contig 17610 bp, 14 predicted proteins | sample TARA_R110001583 | Tara Oceans TARA_R110001583 (sample SAMEA4398432) | marine metagenome | biome: Polar Biome; feature: [MES] marine water layer (ENVO:01000295) within the mesopelagic zone...; material: water (ENVO:00002006), including particulate matter (ENVO:01000060) such as...... | reverse complement strand
TGTTGAACCATATTTTCCATTCAACCAAGCCATATCAATTTCATTGTCAAAATGTCCAATGTTACAAACAATGGTTTTGTCTTTCATAGCTTCAAAGTGTTGAGCTTGTACAATATCTTTATTCCCAGTAGTAGTAATAATAATATCAGCGTTTCCAACAACCGTATCTAATCTTTTTACTTCAAAACCATCCATTGCTGCCTGTAAAGCACAAATTGGATCAATTTCAGTAACTGTTACAATTGAACCAGCACCTTTAAAAGAAGCTGCCGTTCCTTTACCAACATCTCCATATCCACAAACAACTACACGCTTACCTGCTAACATTAAATCAGTTGCTCTTCTAATTGCATCAACAGCACTTTCTCTACAACCGTATTTATTATCGAACTTCGATTTGGTAACAGAATCATTTACGTTAATTGCTGGCATTGGCAATGTTCCTGCCTTCACTCTATCGTATAAACGGTGAACTCCAGTAGTAGTTTCTTCACTTAATCCATTAATTCCAGCTGCTAACTCAGGATATTTATCTAACACCATATTTGTTAAATCTCCACCATCATCTAAAATTAAATTCAGTGGTTTTTTATCTTCTCCAAAAAATAATGTTTGTTCAATACACCAATCAAATTCTTCTTCATTTAAACCTTTCCAAGCATAAACCGAAACTCCCGCAGCAGCAATTGCAGCAGCAGCCTGATCTTGTGTTGAAAAAATATTACAAGAACTCCAAGTAACCTCAGCACCTAAATCAACCAATGTTTCAATTAAAACAGCTGTTTGAATAGTCATATGTAAACAACCTGCAATTCTAGCTCCTTTTAATGGAAGTTGACCTTTAAACTCTTCTCTTAAACTCATTAAACCTGGCATTTCTGCTTCAGCTAATTGAATTTCTTTACGTCCCCAATCTGCAAGATTGATGTCTTTTACCTTATATTTTACGTAAGTTGATGTTTCTGCGCTCATATTTATTAAATTTGTTATTTATTTAAAACAAGTTTAAATATTGTTTTAAAGTTTTGCAAAAGTACAAAATACCTTTGAGATTATAAATGCCTTTATATAAAACAATTAAACCGAACAAACACACAACAGTTTACGTGTGGAAAATTGAAGAATCTTTTGAAGCGCTTTCAGAAGGAATTTCATTAACGGAAAGAAGTGAAAATAGATTGCTTTCTATGAAATCTGAATTGCATCGTCGTGGTTTTTTAAGCGTTCGTCATTTGCTAATTGAAGCTGGCTATACCGACTTCAATTTATTTTATAATGGCAATGGGAAACCTCATTTAACTGACGAAAAACATATTTCTATTACGCACTCATTTACGTTTTCAGCTATAATTGTTAGTGATAATGAAGTTGGTATTGATATTGAAAAAAACAGAGAGAAAATAAAAATTATCCAGCACAAGTTTGTCAATTTTGAAAGAGGATTTATTCATAAAAATGATGACTATATTCAACAATTAACAGTTATTTGGGGCGCAAAAGAAAGTTTGTATAAAATATATCCACACGGCGGATTAACTTTTAAAAATGATATAGATATCAACTCTTTTCAAATTGCTGATAAAAAAACAACTGGTTATATTAAGGTTGAAGATTGGGATAAAAATTATGATATTAGATTTGAACAACTAGATGGTTTTACGTTGGTTTATGCTTTAGACACTTCAAAAAATGATTAAATATATATTAGCTTCTATCAAAACATCTTCAAAAAAAGGTGAAAAATTACTCGCTATTTTATTGGATCCCGATAAAACTTCTTTTGAAGAAATTCCTACTATTTCAAAAAGAATAGAAAAATTAAACGCAAATTTTATTTTTGTTGGTGGAAGTTTTGTTGAAGATGGCATTACTGCAATTTTTGTAAAAATATTAAAACAACATACTAAAATTCCTGTTATTTTATTTCCTGGAGATTATTCACAAGTAACAAATAATGCTGACGGTTTGTTGTTCCTTTCACTACTTTCAGGAAGAAACCCAGAATATTTAATAGAACAACAAATAAAAGCCGTTCCATTTTTAAAAAATTCTAACTTAGAAATTATTCCAACAGGTTATATTTTAATTGATGGAGGCACAAATTCTTCCGTATTAAAAGTTAGTAAAACAACGCCCATTTCACAAAACAATATTGAATTAGCTGTAGAAACTGCTATTGCAGGAATGTACAAAGGAAAACAATTGATATATTTGGAAGCTGGAAGTGGAGCTGAATTCCCTGTAAATGCTAAGCTTATTTCAGAAGTGAAAAAAAATATTTCAATTCCTTTAATTATTGGAGGTGGAATTAGAACAAAAAAAGAGTTAGATAATGCATATAAAAATGGCGCCGATCTTGTAGTAATTGGCACTGCTTTTGAAAACAATACTTTAAAATTTTAAAAATGAAAATTTCAGTAGAATTAACATTATTGCCAATTCAAGATGAATTTAGACAGGTTGTAAAAGATTTTATTATAGATCTACGCAAATCTAATTTCAAAGTTCTTGAAAACCCAATGAGTACACAAGTATATGGTGCGTTTAATGACGTAATGCCATACTTAACAAAAGCCATTGAAACAACATTCAGCAATACAGAACACGTAATGGTAAATTTAAAAATTGTAAAATCAGATAGAAGTACTTATGAACCATCTTTTTGATACACTTTTTGGTCAGTATAGTGGATATGCTACTATTGACATCACATTAGAAATTATTGCAGTTATTTTTGGTTTTTTATCGGTTTGGTTTTCTAAACAGAATAAAATTTTAGTGTTTCCAACTGGAATGATTAGCACTGCAATTTTTGTATATCTTCTATTAAAATGGGAGTTATTAGGTGATATGATGATAAATGGCTACTATTTTATAATGAGTTTATACGGTTGGTATATTTGGACAAGAAAAGTTGATGAAACGCACGCCACCCCAATTACAAAAGCAACAAAAAAGGAACATTATATAAGTGTTGCTATCTTTTTTGCTACTTTAATATTTGTGTATATTGTATATAATTCATTTGGAAAATGGACAAGTTGGGTAGCTTATGTTGACTCCATTACTACCGCAATTTTCTTTGTAGGAATGTGGTTAATGGCAAAAAGAAAAATTGAAAATTGGATTTATTGGATTATTGGTGATATTATATCTGTTCCATTGTATTTTTACAAAGGATTTACATTTACAAGTTTTCAATATTTAGGATTCACCTTAATAGCAGTATTTGGATATTTAGCATGGAAAAAGAACTTAAGCAGCAAAACATCAACATTATAAAAGTTGTATTATTTGGGCCCGAAAGCACCGGTAAAACAACTTTATCAAAACATTTAGCACGTCATTACAATACTGTTTGGGCGCCAGAGTATGCGCGTGAATATTTACAAAACAAATGGAATAACGAGCGTAAAACTTGTGAAAATTCAGATTTAATTCCAATTGCAATTGGACAAATGAAATTAGAAAATAAATTGGCTAAAAAAGCTGATAAAATTTTAATTTGCGATACCGATTTATTGGAAACAAAAGTGTATTCAGAAGAATTTTACGGTGGCTTTGTAGATGAAAAATTAGAAGAAGCTGCCGCTATCAACACATATGATTTGTACTTACTAACTTATATTGATACTCCTTGGGAAAAGGATGATTTGAGAGATAGACCTGCGGAGCGATTAGAAATGTTTAATGCTTTTGAAAGCGCTTTAAAAAAATACAAAAGACCATATATAACATTAAAAGGCGATAAAACAACAAGATTAAATACGGCTATTAAGGCAATTGATAAAATTTTAGCGTCTATGCCAAATTTGCAAAGTTTTATAAAGTAAATAAATATAAAATATACTTATGAATCCTGAATTAATTATAAAAGAACTTAACTTTAAAGCTGTTAGAAGTAGTGGCGCTGGAGGACAACATGTAAATAAAGTATCCTCAAAAGTTGAACTAAGTTTTGATTTAATTAATTCTATTGCTCTTTCCTTAGAAGAGAAAGAATTACTTCAAAAAAAATTAAAAACAAGACTTTCTAAAGAATTCATTTTAATGCTACAGTGTGATGAAAGTAGAAGTCAACATAAAAACAAAGAAATTGTAATTAAGCGTTTTTTTGAAGTTATCACCAACGGATTAATTGTCCCTAAAAAAAGAAAGCCTACAAAACCAAGTAAATCCAGTATAAAAAAACGTTTGGAGAAAAAGAAAAAACAAGCTTTTAAAAAGGTTTTTAGAAGAAAGCCCGAATTGTAAATTTTAATTAAATAATTTTTTAGTTTACAATAATTAAGTACATTTGCCCCATCTCAAAAGGGGTGCCTAAAACGGCTGAGATCAAACCCATTGAACCTGAACAGGTAATGCTGTTAAGGAAACTTGAAAACAATTTAATTAACATCGATTAATTACCTCTTTTTAAATCGTTTTATTTTAAAAAAAAAATGAAACATTTAATTACCATTTTAATGATCGCATTTACATTAAATGCAAATGCACAAGAATTATTTACACTGTCAGGTAAAGTAACTGATGGAGTGAAACCATTTCCTGAAGTTAGTATTTTAATAAAGGGAACATCAACAGGTACTACCACTGATTTCAAAGGAAATTTTGAATTTCAATTAAAAAAAGGGAAGTACATTTTAGTGATTAGCGCTATTAGTCAGCCTAAAGAAGTAACCGTAAATTTAACAAAAGATTTATTTATATCTATAGATATGTCGGACAGTTTTGTGAAATTAAATGAGGTATTGGTGTCTGCAGTACGTGTAAAAGCAACATCACCCGTAACGCATAGCAATGTTACCAAAGAAGACTTAGAAACACGAAATTTAGGACAAGACATTCCTATTCTTTTAAACTATTTACCATCGGTTGTTACCACCTCCGATGCTGGTGCTGGCGTTGGTTACACTGGGATTAGAGTTCGTGGTAGTGATGCTACAAGAGTTAATATTACAATAAATGGAATTCCTTATAACGACGCTGAAAGTCAGGGGACATTTTGGGTAAATATGCCCGATTTTACTTCATCTACTGAGAGTATGCAGTTACAACGTGGCGTTGGTACTTCAACTAACGGTTCAGGTGCTTTTGGTGCAAGTTTAAATTTATTAACAGATGCTATTTCCGAAAATTCTTTTGGAGAAATTAGCAGTTCTATTGGTTCATACAACACTTTTAAAAATACCGTAAAATTTAGCACTGGTAAAATAAATGATCATATTGAATTATCAGGTCGTCTTTCAAAAATTGACTCTGACGGATATATTGACCGCGCTTGGTCTGATTTAAAATCTTATTTTTTACAAGCCACTTATGTTGATGATAACACCTTAATTAAAGCTTTAACTTTTGGCGGAAAAGAAAAAACATATCAGGCTTGGTATGGAATTTCTGCTGAACAATTAAAAGAAGATAGAAAACAAAATCCGTATACATATGAAAATGAAATTGACAACTATCAACAAGATCATTATCAATTACATTGGAACCAAAAATTATCTGAAAACTGGTCTACAACTATTGGTTTAAACTATACTAAAGGGCAGGGATATTACGAACAGTTTAAAGAAGGTGATGCCGTTTCATTATACAATGGAATTGTTGTTGCTACCGGAGTAGATTGGTATGGAAACCCAGCCACAGATTTAATTAGACGCAGATGGTTAGATAATAACTATTATGTTGTTAATGCCAATGCCACCTTTAATGGTGAAAAGTTAACTGTTATTTCAGGAATCTCATACAGCAGTTATACTGGAGATCACTTTGGGGAAGTAATATGGGCGAAACAGATTGCGCCTAATGCCAATATTAGAGACCGTTATTATTTTAGTGATGCTTCCAAAAATGATTTCAGCGTTTTTTCAAAAGCCACCTATGAATTAACTAAAAATTTAACTTCATATTTAGATTTACAAGGTCGGTTTGTAAACTATAAAACGAATGGGCTCACATCTGACAGACTTCCTATAAATGTGAATGAAAAATATTCATTTTTCAACCCAAAAGTTGGATTAACTTTTAGAATGAATGATTACAGTAGTTTATACTTTTCTTATGCTGTTGCAAATAAAGAACCTAATAGAAATGATTTTGAAAATGATGTAAATATTTCAGAAAAATTAAATGACTTTGAACTTGGCTGGCGTTATAAAAACGGAAATGCAAAAGTAAATACCAATATGTATTACATGGCTTATAAAAATCAACTTATTCTTACAGGTGATATTGATGATGTTGGAGCATACATCCGAAAAAACGTAGATAACAGTTATCGTATTGGTTTAGAAATTGATGCCTCAGTAAAAATATCTTCTAAATTTAGTATACAACCTAATGTAACATTAAGTACTAATAAAATTAAAGATTTTGTGTTAACAAGAGATGGCACAACTACTAATTTAGGAACTACAAATATTTCATTTTCACCAAATATAGTTGCAGGAAATGCCTTAGTTTATCAACCTGTTAAAAATATTCAATTCTCCCTATTTTCAAAATTTGTTGGGGAGCAATACTTAAGCAATACAGATACCAAAGCATCCAAATTAGACAGCTATTTTGTAAATGATTTTAATTTATCTTATAACATTAAGTCAACCAAAATAGTTAAAGAAATAGTACTAAATGCACTGGTAAATAATATATTTAATAAAGAATATGTGTCTAACGGATATACATATTTAGACTTTTGGTCGTCTCCAGGAAATTCTTCTGAAGTGCAAGGTTATTATCCGCAAGCCACCAGAAATTTTTTGGTTGGGGCTACTTTTAAATTTTAAAAATAAAAAAACTTCGGTTATTGAATTACACCCAATAACAGAAGTTTTATAATTAAGTAGCAACTTAAAAAGTATTACTCGCCAACTTTACTCATACTTTTAGTCCAATTTAAATAACCTCCTTCAAGGTCATACACTTTTTTAAATCCTAATTCCGATAATTTTTTTGAAGCTTTTCCTGATCTTCCACCTGAACGGCAATACACAAAAATTGGTATCTCTTTATTGTAATTAGCAAACTGATCTAGAAAATTATCATCATAAAAATTAATGTTAATCGCATTTTCAATATTTCCTTCATTATATTCTTCAGGTGTTCTTACATCAACAACCAATTGACTTTTAGACATTTTTAAAAAATCGTTTGGAGAAATAACACTTATTTCTTTTGAATTTTCATGTTTTTTGGTTTTAACTTGACTATTACAACTTACTGCTATTAAACTAATAAAAAGGAGTAATGAGAGTTTTAAAATTAATTTCATGTGTTTTGATTTATTTTGAAATGTAAATTTACAAATTCTTCTTGAAAGTAACATCTATTTACATTTTATGACTAAAAAAGGGAGTTAAAAAACTCCCTAAATATTAAATTAAAAAAATTCATTTACAACAATGTTGTTGGGCAAACATAAGCCGTTAGCTCAACTCCGGTATCTTTAACATCTTTAAATCCACCTCTAACATCAGTCACATTCTTTACGCCATTAGCTTGAAAAATGGATGCCGCAATTAACGAACGATAACCACTAGCACAATGTAAAAAGTATTCTTTATTTGAATTTATTTCTGCAAAATTTGAATGAATAAAGTCTAATGGGAAATTTTCTACACCAACTACATGTTCTGATAAGTATTCTGATTCTTTTCTAACATCTAGAGGAACTTGCATCGTATTATCTTTTAATCTATTTGCAAATTCAACTGCTGAAATAGAACCAATTTTATCTACTTTATGACCTGCTGCTATCCAAGAATGAATACTACCACGTAAATAACCTAAAATATTGTCGTACCCAACACGTGAAAAACGGGTAACAACTTCATGTTCTCTTCCTTCTTCAGCAAGAAAAATTATTTTTTGATTAATATCTTTTACCAAAGCTCCAACCCAAGGTGCAAAACCACCTTCAACACCAATATACCAAGCTCCAGGAACAGTACCTTCTTCAGCATAAATTTCCTTTGCGCGTGTATCAATTACCAAAATATCATCTTGCTCACTCATTTCTTTAAATGAATCTGCATCAATAGGAGTTGTTCCTCTACGTAAAATCTCATCAATACTTGTATTAATTCCTTTATTCATTCGAACATTATTTCCAAAGTATTGTGGTGGTGGTTTTAAACCTGCGGTAACTTCTGAAATAAACTCTTCTTTTGTCATATCTGCTCTTAAAGCATAATTTGTTTTCTTTTGATTTCCTAAGGTGTCAAAAGTTTCTGAACTCATATTTTTACCACAAGCTGAACCAGCTCCATGGTTTGGATACACAATAATATCATCAGGTAATGTCATAATTTTATTTCGAAGCGAATCAAATAAATGACCTGCTAAATCTGACTGTGATAATTCTGATTTTACTGCTAAATCTGGTCGTCCCACATCACCAATAAATAAGCAATCACCTGTAAATACATATGGTTTTTTTCCATTCTCATCTATTAATAAATAGGATGAAGATTCCATGGTGTGACCAGGAGTATGCAATAATTGCAATGTTAAATCTCCAATTTTAAATTTTTCTCCATCTTTTCCTTGGTGAATATCGTAGTTAGGATCAGCATTTGGACCAAAAACAATGGTTGCTCCTGTTTTTTTTGCTAAGTCTACTTGACCAGATACAAAATCTGCATGAAAATGAGTTAAAAATATGTATTTTATTTTCGCACCATCAACTTTCGCCATTTCAATATAAGGTTCAGTTTCTCTCAAAGGATCAATAATTGCTGCTTCTCCATTGGAATGGATATAGTAAGCCATTTCGGCTAAACAGCCCGTAAATAATTGTTCTACTTTCATAATTATCTGAATTTAATTTTGTTAAACGTATCTTGAGGTATCTCAAAATTAAGTCTTCCTATTTTTTTATTTGTAATCTATATCACATTAAATGAGGAATTTATAAAATTTTAACGGTTCGTTTGCTTAACATATTTAAAATACTTAGTCTCATTTTGTTTATTAATTTTTTGTTCTTCATATGCATCAACTGCTTCCTGAATACTCATAAAAGAATTATTATAACTAATTTCCTTCATAATTCCGCTTTTATCTAAAACATCTCTAACAGGTCCTTTCATACCACTAAAAGCAATATCAATATTCATAGTTTTATATTTATTTATAATATCAAATAACATGTAAACACCTGAACTATCAATACTATTAATGCTTTCTCCATCAATAATAATTAATTTTAGTTTGTCCTTTTTTTCAACTACAAATTCCTCTAACTTATCTTTAAAAAAGGAAACATTAGCAAAAAATAGTTGTGCATCAAATCGTATGATTAAAATATCTTCATCTACTTTTAACAGCCCTTCAAATCGTGAAACATTTCTATAAAAATGTGTAGCTGGAACTTTGCCTAAAATTGCAATGTGAGGTTTTGTGCTTCTATAAATTAACATTATTATGGACAAAATAATTCCTATAAAAATTCCCTCTTTTATTCCAACTGTTACTGTAACCAAAAGCGTTATATTCAAAATAATCAATTCTCTTTTTGAATATCTTAACAATTGTTTTGGTACTGAAAAATCTAACAATCCAATAACTGCAACAATTATTATTGCTCCAAGCACTGCTTTTGGTAAATAATAAAATAACGGTGTTAAAAATAATAGCGTAAAACCAACAATTAATCCTGAAAATATGGCTGCTAATGGTGTTTTTGCTCCAACTTGATTATTTACAGCGGTTCTAGACAAGCCTCCTGTTGCCGGATATGTTTGAAAAAATGACCCAACAATATTTCCCAATCCAATTGCAATTAATTCTTGATTAGGATTTACTTTATAATTGCTATGCTTTAGTTCAATTGCTTTGGCTACTGATATAGCTTCTAAAAATGCGATTAACGATAGTGTTAATGCAACTGGGAACAATTTAATAAGTGTGCTTTTCTCAAATTTAGGCATTAAGAAATCTGGTAATCCTTTAGGAATTTCACCAAGAATTTCAACGCCTACCTGATCTAAACTGAATATTTTAGCAACAACTATTCCTAAAACAACAACTACCAATGTTGCAGGTATTTTATTTGTTAGGCGTTTAAAAAAAACTAAAATAATTATTGAAATTATACCAATGGCAGAAGTAACTATATCAATATCTTTTATATGATGAAATGTGTCTATAAGTAAACTTTGAATTTTATTATTTCGTTGAATATTAACTCCCAATAAATCTTTTAGTTGATTTAAACCAATAATTAAAGCTGCTGCAGAGGTAAATCCACTTATTACTGGTCTTGATAAAAAATTAACTAAAAACCCCAATTTAAAAAAGCCAAATACTAATTGTAACACTCCCATCATAAAAGCTAAAAGAATGGCAAATTCTATAAAATGTTCAGATCCAATTTGAGCTAATGCAGCAACTCCAGAAGCAACAATTAAAGAATCCATTGCTACAGGTCCTACAGCCAATTGACGAGATGTTCCAAAAAAAGCATAAACAATTTGTGGAATCATAGCTGTATATAATCCATAAATTGGAGGTAATCCAGCAATCATTGCATAAGCAATTCCTTGTGGAATTAGCATAATTCCTACAGTTAATCCAGCTCCTATATCATCTTTAAGCCAAGATTTTTTATAATTTGGAAGCCAATCTAAAATTGGCATGAAATTTTTAATGTTCATTTTCATTCAGTTCTGTACATTCTTCAAATAATTTCACTTCACAACTTATACATTCATCTCTATTTAATTTCTTATAGATTGTTGAAATCGCGGTATTTTTATCTTTAAAAAAGTTTTCCTTTCCAATAGTTTCTGTAAAACCTCCTTTTTTAAGAATATCTTGACTAATAATTTTTAAACCAACAAAATAAATGCCACCACCTCTTTTTTTCCATTTCAATGCTTCATGTGTAATCCACTCAGAACCAGCTAAATCGATGAAATTTATTCCAGTAGCAATAATTAACAAATGTTTTTCTTCATTGTTATCATATAATTCAGAAAAATAATTAGAAATTCCTTCAACATCTCCAAAATAAATAGAACCATCAATTCTAATCATTTTTAATTGAGGACATTCTTTTGCCGTTTCATCTCTTATAATATTGATAAATTTATTGTCTATATTTTTTCCGAAAACTGCAATATTTGGTTTTGAAGTTTTTTCTAAATAAAAAAACAACGAAATTAATATTCCTGAAAATAGTGCTGTTTCCAATTCTAAAAATAACGTTCCTAAAAGGGTTACCATTAATACAATAAATTCGCGCTTACTACTTCTTATTATTTGTTTTATATGATGAAAATCTATTAAGTTATAACCAACCAACAAAATAATACCTCCCATAGCAGGTTTTGGTAAATAGGAAGCATACTTTGCAAAAAACAATACGACTAACATTAACCCTAGTGCCGAAATAATAGCAGACATAGGTGTTTTGGCGCCAGCTTGATAGTTGACACCTGAACGAGTAAATGAACCAGAACTGGCATACGAAGAGAAAAAACTTGAAATAATATTAGACAATCCTTGTCCTATAAATTCTTGATTATTATCTAACTTTTGATGAGAGTGCAAGCCTACAGCACGTGCTATTGAAACAGCTTCAACCAAACCCAATAATGCCAATGTAATAGCTCCTGTAGTTAACAATCGCATGTCTTCAAAATTGAAATTTGGGATTTTAAAAGGAGGTAAATTAGATGGTACATTTCCAACTGTTTCAATTCCATACAACTCTCCACCCAATAAAATGGCTAAAAAACTACCTAAAACCATAGCTATTAACATATAGAGCCTAGAAATAAATTTTATATATTTTTTTATTATAAAGGCAATTAAAAGTGTTCCTAATGCCACTCCCAACACGTATAAATTGGTTTCTTTTATATGCGTAATTATATAATCAATTATCTCATAAAACGAACTTCCCAAAGGAACTTTAATTCCAAAAACATGTTTCAGTTGTTTAAATGCTATTAAAATTCCAGCACCAGCAGCAAACCCAATAACTACAGAATGTGAAACAAAATTAACCAGTTTACCCATTTTTGCGAAACCCATTAATAATTTTATTACACCTGCCATAAATGATAACACAATAGCTAGAGATATAAAAGCTTCCAAATCTGTTTCAGGACTTGCAAATTTGCTTATTACAGCAAATACAACTATTGAACTAGTAGTAGTAGGACCAGAAATTAAATGATATGACGAGCCAAATAAGGCTGCAATTATAGGGGTAATCATGGCGGTATAAAAACCATAGACAGGTGGTAAACCTGCAATCATAGCAAAAGCTACTGCTTGTGGGATTACAATAATTGTACCTGTAACACCCGCTATTAGGTCATCTTTCCAAGTTTTTTTTACTAAAGGTAACCAGCTTAAAAAGGGGAATATTTGTTTAAAACTCATCCTTTTAATTATAAGTTTATTGTTATTAGTTTTACAAAAGTACAGCCAACTAATTTTAGTTTTGTGATTTAAATCACATATAAAAAAATAGCAATATTAACGCTCACAAGATTCAGTTATTCAATTAAAATAACTCTCCTTGATTTTGACCTTTAATTCTTCCTAAATGCTTATACGCATGCTCTGTAACTTCTCTACCTCTTGGGGTACGCATAATAAAACCTTCTTGGATTAAAAACGGTTCATAAACTTCTTCAATAGTCTCAGTATTTTCTCCAACTGCCGTTGCAATAGTACTAATCCCTACAGGTCCTCCTTTAAATTTATCAATGATTGTGATTAAAATTTTATTATCCATTTCATCTAAACCGTGAGCATCAACATTTAAAGCGTTTAAAGCATATTTAGCAATTTCAATGTTAATAGTTCCATTACCCTTAATTTGAGCAAAATCACGCACTCTTCGAAGCAGTGCATTAGCAATACGTGGTGTTCCTCTACTTCTACCTGCAATTTCTATTGCAGATTCCATTGAAATTGGGACATTTAAAATAATAGCACTTCGTTGAACAATAGTAGTCAACAATTCTGTGCTGTAATATTGTAGTCTACTACTAATACCAAAACGTGCCCTCATTGGTGCTGTTAATAGACCTGAACGCGTTGTGGCACCAATTAACGTAAATGGCTCTAAATCTATTTGAACAGTACGAGCATTTGGCCCAGACTCAATCATAATATCAATACGGTAATCTTCCATTGCTGAATACAAATATTCTTCAACAATTGGACTTAACCTATGAATTTCATCGATAAACAATACATCACGTTCACTTAAGTTGGTCAATAAACCTGCCAAATCACCTGGCTTATCTAAAACAGGACCAGATGTGATTTTTAATCCAACATTTAATTCGTTAGCCAGAATATGCGCTAATGTTGTTTTACCTAAACCCGGAGGCCCATGAAACAACGTATGATCTAAAGCTTCTTCACGTTGGTTAGCAGCTTCAACAAAAATTTTCAAATTCTCTAAAACTTGCTCCTGACCAGTAAAATCATCAAATGTTAATGGGCGTAATTTTTTTTCTACGTCCATTTCTTCAGAAGTAAAATCGGTTTTTTCAGGATTCAAGTTTTCGTTCATAAAAACAAAGATAGCAGAAATAAAAAAACCTTTCTAAAAAAATAGAAAGGTTTTCAATATATAAATTTTTATAATTTAAGATTCTTCTTCTCCTTCATACAAAGGTGTAGTTTGAGAAACAAAATCTTCATCATGACCCGGTTTACTATAATCATACGGCCAACGGTGAACAGTTGGTAATTCGCCTGGCCAGTTTCCGTGAATATGTTCAACAGGGGTTGTCCATTCTAAAGTATTAGATTTCCATGGATTTTGTTCTGCTTTTTTACCTTTATATATACTTATAAAAAAGTTTGCTAAAAATATTATTTGTGAAGCTCCACCTAAAATAGCAAATAGTGTAATTACTATATTTACATCTGCTACATCATCAAACAACGGGAATGCTGTGTTTGAATAATATCTACGTGGTAAACCTGCCAATCCAATAAAATGCATTGGGAAGAAAACCCCGTATGCAGCAACAGCAGTTAACCAGAAATGCCAATAACCTAAAGTTTTATTCATCATCCTTCCATACATTTTAGGAAACCAATGATAAACTCCTGCAAACATTCCATAAATTGCTGAAACTCCCATTACCAGGTGAAAGTGAGCTACTACAAAATAAGTATCGTGTACATTAATATCTAAAGCACTATCTCCCAAAACTAATCCTGTCAATCCTCCTGAGATAAAAGTAGAAACTAAACCTATTGAAAACAACATGGCTGGATTCATTTGCAAATTTCCTTTCCAAAGAGTTGTTAAATAGTTAAACGCTTTTACTGCTGAAGGAATTGCAATTAATAATGTTGTAAAAGTAAATACTGATCCTAAAAACGGGTTCATTCCTGATACAAACATATGGTGTCCCCAAACAACAGTAGATAAAAATGCAATTGCAATTATTGAACCAATCATAGCTCTATAACCAAAAATTGGTTTTCTTGAGTTTGTTGAAATTATTTCAGAAGTAATACCTAATGCGGGTAATAAAACAATGTAAACCTCTGGGTGACCTAAAAACCAAAATAAATGTTCAAATAAAACAGGCGATCCTCCTTGGTAATGTAAAACTTCACCTTGAATAAATATATCTGATAAAAAAAATGATGTTCCAAAACTTCTGTCAAAAATCAGCAACAAGGCAGCAGACAACAATACAGGAAATGAAACCACACCAATAATAGCTGTTACAAAAAACGCCCAAATTGTTAAAGGTAATCTTGTCATTTTCATTCCAACAGTTCTCAAATTAAGTACTGTAACAATGTAATTTAATGAACCTAATAATGAAGACGCAACAAATATTGCCATAGAAATTAACCAAAGTGTCATTCCCATACCAGAACCTGGCATTGCTTGTGGTAAAGCACTTAAAGGTGGATAAATTGTCCAACCTGCAGATGCAGGCCCAGCTTCAACAAAAAGTGAAATAAGCATAATAACACTTGATAAAAAGAATAACCAGTATGAAACCATGTTTAAAAATCCTGATGCCATATCGCGCGCTCCAATCTGTAATGGAATTAACAAGTTACTAAACGTACCACTTAAACCTGCTGTTAATACAAAGAATACCATAATAGTACCGTGTATTGTAACCAATGCTAAGTACATATCTGGTGTCATTACGCCCCCGTTTTGATGACGGCCTAAAAATGCTTCAATTATGGTGAATGAATGATCTGGCCACGCAATTTGCAAACGGAACAGCATTGACATAAAAACACCTATAATTCCCATAAAAATACCAGTAACTAAGTATTGCTTAGAAATCATTTTATGGTCTGTACTAAAAACGTATTTAGTTATAAATGTTTCTTTATGATGTTGATTTGACATATTATATTTTTTTGTTAATAGTGTAGTAGTTAATCTTATTGTACAACTTGAGCCATTGTTTTTTGACTTTTTAACCAATTGTTAAATTGTTCTTCTTCTTCAACAATTATTTTCATTTGCATGTTGTAATGTGAAGATCCACAAATTTTATTACATAATAATAAATAATCGAACTCATAAACATCTTCACCCTTTTCAGCTCTAATTTTATTTATTCCTGCTACTTTTGCAATGGTTTTATCATTTGCTCTCATTTCTTCAGTAGTCAAACTTGGCGTAAATGCAAATTGAGTTACCATCCCTGGAACAGCATTCATTTGAGCTCTAAAGTGAGGCATATAAGCAGAATGTAACACATCTTGGGAACGAAATTTAAAAATGACTTTACGTCCTTTCGGTAAATGTAATTCTCTTACGGGAATGTCATCCAATGCGTTTTTATCTGTCATATCAACACCCATTGTGTTAATTCCTTTAATGTTTCTAACATTTGCCAAACCTAATTCATTATCTTCTCCAGCATAACGAGCTTCCCATTGAAATTGTTTCGCATATACTTCAATTATAAGTGGGTTCTCTGCATCTGAAGTATCCATAACATCATTCCAAACGGTAAGTCCATAAAGTACAATTCCAAATAAAACAATAGTAGGTATAACTGTCCAAACAATTTCTAGTTTAGTACTATCTGCATAAAATAATGCTTTTCTACCTTTTATCCCTCTATATTTAAACGCAAAAAAGAAAAGTAAAAACTGCATAATAGCTTGTACAAAAAGTATTAATACCATTGTAATTAAATACAAGGTATCATATTCTTCTCCTTCAACTGATGCAGAGTCTGGCAAAAGAATTACAGAATATTTCCAAAATGAAAATATCATTAAACCATAGAAGAAAATTCCGAAGGCTGCAAATAAGATTCCTTGAATGTTATTATCTTTTTCAGTGGCAATTGCGCTCTTTAAATTGAGTATACTTGTAATTTGCCATAAAGCTACGGCAATTACAATAGCCAATAAAACATAAAGTAATGCTGTCATATTTTTTAGTTAGTAGTTAGTATAGTAATGCCAAATATAAAAAAAATCCTGAATAAAATGTATTCAGGACTCTTTTCTATCTAATTTTTTATGCTTTAATAGTGAAAATGTTCACTTTCTTTAATAAATGGGCTTCCTTTAGCTAATAAAGGTGTTTTTGATAATGCTGTAAATACAACATAAATAAAAATTCCAAGAACCAATAATACTGAGCTTATTTCTGTAATTCCTATAGACCATTGATCTCCAACTGTTGCCGGCATTATCATTACATAAATATCCAAATAATGTCCAATTAAAATTACAATACCTGTACAAACAATAAACCAGTTTACTCGTTTGTAATCACTGTTCATTAACACTAATAATGGGAATACAAAGTTTAAAACTACCATTCCTAAAAACGGCAATTTATAATCATTAAATCTTGTTACAAAATAGGTTACTTCTTCAGGAATATCTGCATACCAGATTAACATAAACTGTGAAAACCATAAGTAGGTCCAAAAAATACTAAACCCAAACATATACTTCGCTAAATCATGCAAATGGCTATTATTTACAAATTCTAAATATCCATTTCCTTTTAAATAAATTGAAACTAAGGCAATTGTAGTAATTGCTGAAACAATCATACTTGAAAAAACGTACCACCCGAATAATGTACTATACCAATGTGGATCTAAAGACATAATCCAATCCCAAGACATCATAGATTCTGTTACTAAAAAGAACACTAAGAACGCTGCTGAACGCTTAAATAGTTTAGTATAATTACTTATGTTTGTAGCTTTATCTTGTGCTAAAGTTAATTTTCTAGCATGTTGACGATACCAAATCCAACCAGCCATATATAAAGCAGCTCTTATTAAAAAGAATGGTACATTTAAATATCCTGCCTTATTTTGAATTAATTCATCATGTGCTACAACTTCAGGATCCATCCAAGTAAATAAGTGATTCATATGAAGAGATGAAAGTACAAAAAACACAAATAACAGTATTCCTCCAACTGGTAAATAAGCGGTTATTCCTTCCATCACTCTAAATAAAACTACTGACCAACCTGCTTGAGATGCATGTTGAATGGCATAAAATGCTAGCGTTCCTAAAGAAATCATAAAAAAGAAAAATAGTGCAACATATAATGCAGACCAAGGTTTATTTTTTAAATAATGATATGTATGTTCGGCATGT
>TARA_R110001583_G_scaffold20126_9_pt1 | contig 17610 bp, 20 predicted proteins | sample TARA_R110001583 | Tara Oceans TARA_R110001583 (sample SAMEA4398432) | marine metagenome | biome: Polar Biome; feature: [MES] marine water layer (ENVO:01000295) within the mesopelagic zone...; material: water (ENVO:00002006), including particulate matter (ENVO:01000060) such as...... | reverse complement strand
AATAAAGTTGATCAATATATTCATTTGCTTTATTAAAACTCGTCGTGCCTTGTGAATCAATATCAGTCACCTTTCTCATCCAATTTTTAAACATAATCTCTATTTGCTGCTGTGGAGTTCTAAACAGAGATGAAACAAGAGCAGTGATGCCTGCTTTTTTTAGTTCCGAGTCAAGAACTAGAAGAAATTTCCTCACATCATCTGATACCCGAGAAATCCCCCGGCGTTTTTTTGATGGTATATTAAGATTACCGTCTTGAGCTGCTTGCTCTACCAAGTCTGGTGAAATCTTTTTCGTCTCACAACCAAGCTTTAATTCTTCGGATGCATGTAGTTCTTCTGGGATTGAATCTTTAAGTTCATTAGTCCTGAAAATTGTACCCATTGATGTCAGAAGGTTTCCGGGTATTGGGTTGGAGACTAAAAAGCCCACATATAAGTTGTCGTTTATTTCATCTTCTTTAGCAATCTTTACTCTAATATAATCTCCTGGCGCTGGGCGTTTCAAATCTGGTAGAACTGGATAATATATTGGGTGGCTCTCGATTGATTTATTATTTTTATTGTTCGCAGTGTCTGTATAAACACTATCACATGGTTCAGGGAAACACCAATCAGCACTTACATCATCAAAAGTAATCCCTATATTTCTTGCAAAAATCCTATAAGGATATATAGGGGTATTCTTTGGACCTAGTTCTTTCAAGGATGCATCATTTGTGCCAGCAATAGCAATATTGATTATCTCAACTTTTAAAACTTTAGCAATTAATTCTAAATTTTTTGCATCTGGGTACTTTTGTCTAAACGACTCTCGATCTATTAAGCCCTTTAATCCAGCGAAAAGCGATAAAGTATCTTCTTGAGGTACAACAATGGAATCTTCATTTGAAACACGTTTTTTCTTATTCCCAGTTCGGCGGCCTTGGCTTCTTTCATTTGGCTCAGACTTGGGCGAGAACTGTTCTAGCTGTTTGAATCTTGCCATTATTCGTTGTCCTCGTTTAATTGATTAAAAATTTCATTCCTTTCTGATTCTGAAAGATCTGAACTTTTGGACTCTGTTTTTTGTTTAAGGGCCGCGATTTTCACAAGTTGCTCATTAGAACGTTGAAGTGTTTCAACATATTTGGCAGCAGTCAGGCCGACTTCTTTATGGCGATGATCATCACCAGCAAGATATTTGATTAAATCCCTTAAAAGCTCTTGAGTTTGATCACGATCTTTCCGGATATTTTCAATCGCTTCATCAGTAAGGTGTTCAAAGTTTTTCTTTATTCGTTCCATTTCTTTTTAAAGCTAGCGTATTCGTTCCTAAATTTATTTAGATTATTTAACACTTGTTTTGTGTTTAAATTTGTTATCTCTCGAATATACAAATAAATAGCTTTCTTGTTGAAAATTTCAATGGACTCTGACTCACGAAATAAAATCTTGATAGCCTGTAAGACTTTTCTCTCGTTTTCTTTTAAATTTTGATTTTCCCACTTCTCTATCTCTCCCCAAAGATGCTCTATGAATTCCTTTTGTTCTCGCTCAGCGGCGTATTGGTTATAAATTGCAAGATGATCCATCTCTACTCGTTTTGAGATCTCATCATAACCTGCTTCACGCTTTAGTTGAGTTGAGGTTTTTTTAACTTTGGCAATAAACCAATTTTTAGTTATCACACTAAAGTAAGAAAATGCTTTAAATCCTTTAGATGGATCAAAGTTGCTTAAAATTGTTACAAGATGCATCTCGCATTCATCTTTTAAACTGTCAACATTTGGTAAGTTTGTAAATTTATAAGTAAAAACAATCTTGTTAATCATCTCAACGAATACTGGTCTGATTACATCTCTATAAATAATATTCCTGAATTCTAAATCGTCTGATGCAGAATATTCTATAATTGCATTTTCATGAACTTTCGTAAAATAATTATTATTCTTTTTACGCTTCCGTTTCTTCGTCATGGTTCTCCTCTGAATCTTCAGAAGCTATTTGAAGTTGTTCCAGTAAATCTGGTTGTGTTAAAGAGGTAATGTCCTCATATAACATAAGATGCTCTTTAAAAGATTTTGCATGTTCTAAAAGACCTTGTAAAGTTTCATCCCCATAAAATGTGGGCATCTCATAAACTGTCTTCAAGTGATCTTGGAATGCATCTATTCGTGTAAAAATTTCGGAAATTGATTCAGATGCATTGAACAATCGTAACATAAACTTTTTAGCATAAATTACAAAAAATATATTCAACAACAAAGAAATGGCTAAAACTAGAATAATAGAAATTGTATAATCATTTAACATCTTTAAACCCCCTATTACCTAAACCTTGTTGATCTGTTCGTAAATCTTCTTTCATCTCTTTAATTGCATCCTTGACTAATGTTCCAGGCTTCATTTTTTTGTCTAATTTGTCTTGTTTCTTGTTTAAAAAAAACCCAACAGGCTTCCTACTAATAGAACCCGATGTATTACAAATATCACAAATTGCCCAAACTTTTTGCAATGAATGTTTCACCTCAAAAGAGTCATTACATTCATTGCAAAAATAGACATATTTAGGCACTTACTGCATCTTCCTTCTCTGTGGTGATTTTGGTGTCCAAAACTGGCGGGTTTTCAACGATAAGACCATCATCAGATTCAATTAATTCAAAATCCTGTAACAATCCAGTAATGTCAAGTTGTTCCATAATTCCTTTCTGAAGTGATAACATGATTGCCCCGATTGCTTGATTTGATAATTTAAGTTTCATTTTTTTCTCCTTTAAAACAACGGACTAAGCCGTCTTTAAAATTAATTTTTGCCTTCCAACCTATTTCTATTAAGGATTGAGGCATTGCTAAAGTTTCTTTTGTGTCCCCTGGTCGTGGGGGAGCAGTATAAAATTCTATATCCGAGGTCATCTCTCTTATTAAGAATTTCTTAATAAAGTTTAAAGAATAATTTTCACCAATGCCGACATCAAAAAAGTTGCCTGTGAAACTATTTTTATACTTCATGCAAAAAATATTTGCATCTACAATATCATCCAAGTGAATAAAATCTCGGCGTTGTTCTCCGGTTCCATCGATCCGAAGTGGCGAGCCATTCTTTAAATTTTCACTCCATGCAGCAATGACTGTAGAATAAGATCCATCAGTCGGTTGATTTTTGGAATAAACATTAAAATAACGCAAACAGACTGTATCCACCCCATATAACTCAGAATAAAGTTTGCATTCTGACTCTGACATTAATTTATGCAGACCATAAGGGCTACTTGGGCCACCATCATCTCCATATACAGCTGATGAACTTGAAAAAATTACACGCTTGGCTTTGACTTTGTGAGCAAACTCTAAAATTCGGGATGTACCCAACACATTTTGTTCTAATGTATAAGAAGGATTTTCTACACTAAATTGAACACGTGGAAATGCGGCTAAGTGAAAGATATAATCTGGGTTGAAAGATTCATATTCTGCTAGATTTTTTAAAATATCTTTACCTTCTTTCAAATCGATGCCGCGAACATTATATCCCAAATTTTGCAACTTTTTAAACAGTGCCGACCCTATATATCCCTTATGTCCTGTAACTAAGCATTTCATCATGATCTTTTAAATACCTTAAATAAAATTAACCGATTTCAAATGATCATAGTCTGCTTGAAACATTAACTTACACAATGACTTGAATTTAATTTTAGGTTCCCATTTTAATATTTCTTTTGCTTTTGAGCTATCTCCCAATAAATATGGAACTTCTTGGGGTCGAAATAGTCTTTCATCAATTTCTACATATTTATCAGGATTCAAACCTGCATGATCAAATACGCATTCTAGAAATTCACGAACCGTATGAGTTTCTCCAGTAGAAATAACATAATCACCTGGGTTAGATTGCTGTAACATAAGCCACATAGCTTCTACATAGTCACCAGCAAATCCCCAATCACGCTTAGCATCAAGATTTCCAAGAAATAATTTGTCCTGAAGTCCTAACTTAATCTTTGCTGCGGCCAACGTTATCTTACGAGTGACAAATGTTTCACCACGAAGGGGCGATTCATGATTAAAAAGAATGCCGCTTGATGCGTGAAGATTGTAACTTTCACGATAATTCTTAACTAAGTTGTGGGCAAAAACTTTTGCACAAGCATACGGAGAAGCAGGCATCAAGTTCGATCCCTCATTAAAAGGATGGTTTGGATTATCACCAAACATTTCCGATGAAGAAGCTTGGTAAAATTTTGCGCCAGGGCAAACCGTTTTCATAGCATTTAACATTCTTAATGTTCCCATTGCAATTCCATCAACTGTATGTTCCGGAATATCAAAAGAAACGCGGACGTGTGATTGAGCTGCAAGATTATAAACTTCGTCAGGGGTAAATTTGATCATTAAATCCCAAATTGCAGAGGCGTCATTCAAGTCAAAATAAGATAATTGAAAATTGGGGTGATCATAAAGTTCATCGACCCTTTCAGTATTAATTAAAGAAGTCCGTCTCTTTAATCCAAGAACCTTATAACCTTTTTCGATCAACAACCTACCAAGGTATGCTCCGTCTTGGCCGGTTATTCCCGTTATTAAAGCTTTTTTCAATTAACACCCCCTGACATTTGGATAATTATCTATAAACCATTTGTATGTATTTTCGATTGCAGTGCGGAGTGGTGTATAATCTTTATTCTGCCAACCTAAGTTTAATAGTTTAGCGTTGCTGGATGGTTTGCGGTGTTGGCCTTTTGGTTTTGAGGTGTCCCATACAACATCCCCATTATAATCCATAACATCAGAAATAATTTTTACCACTTCTTTTATTGAATACTCTTTTGGATTTCCAACATTAATTGGTGAAGGTTCCTCGTAATCACTTAATAATAATAACACGATTCTGGCCAAATCTTTAGAATAAGTAAATTCTCTTAAAGGTTTTCCATCACCCCATAAAATTAATTGCTTGTTATTGGTTTTTGCTTCATAAATTTTTCTAATCACAGCTGGAATTATATGAGAATCATTTAAATCAAAATTATCATGTTCTCCAAACAAATTATTTGGAACTACGGTTATAAAGTTGCTACCATATTGTTTTCGATAAGCTTGTGATTGAATATCTAACATACGTTTCGCGTAAGCATAGGCATAATTTGATGGGTGTGGGGGGCCATCATGGATTTGTTCTTCCGTTAATGGGTATGTAACTACGTTGGGATAAATACATGTACTCAAAAGCGACAAAACTTTTTTTACCTTAAATTTTCTAGCACCCTCAAGAACGTTAGTGTTTATTGCAATATTGTCATAATAAAAAGAACCTAAGTTGTCTGCATTCGCTTTTACACCGCCAACCTTGGCAGCAAGATGGATAACATAATCAGGATTAGTATCTAGAAAAAGATAATTAGTATCAACTTGATCTGTTAAATCATACATTGAAGAATCAATGAACATGGCATTTGGTATCATTTCCGCTAAGGCAGAACCAACCATACCGGAGCCACCAGTAACTAATATTCTTTCTTGTAAAATGTCCATTATCTTTTCCAGCGGCTTCCATCGTGAAAATGGGAACGGATCAATAGTCTTTCCTTCCCATCTTCAACAACACCACCTCGATGGAATGTGTCAGTATCAAAAACAATTAAAGTTCCGGCTTTACCTTCAAGTGCAACTACTGATTCTTCAGAATATCCAAAATCTTCCCCATAATCATTCAAGGGCTTATTCTTTATATCTTGATAAACTTCTGTTTGTTGCCAAGCTTTCTCTCTTAAAAACTTCCCATCAATATGTGATTCTGGAACAACACTGAATGCACCATTAGACTTATTACAGTCTTCAAGGTACAGCATATATTTTAATGTATGAAATTTATCAAAATGTAATATACCATTGGCTTCAAGACCTTGGTCATTTCGATAATCATTTGTAACAAAAATCTCAGTAAACAACTTATCCCTGTTTAAATATTTTTTGGCTAAACTGAACATCCATTCTTGGTCTAAGACTTTTGCCATGTTTGGGCTATTTGAATAATTCTCTGATATTGCTCCAAGTCTTAATGCTTTGCCAAATTTATAAGTTGAATCATCTTGGGTATTTTTCAAAAGATTGAGGACTTCTGCTTTTACAGTAGATACATTCGGTAAAAAATTTTCTATTATTGAATATCCTTGAGTAGTTAATTCGGGATATACTTGTTCCAAAAAACTCATGAAGAAGCTCCTTTAAAAAACTCAACAGTTTCTTTTAAATTGTCCTCAAACTGGCTTTCAATCTCAAAACCTAAAGAAAACAATTTATCACTATTAACTGAATATCTAAAATCATGACCTAGACGATCCTCAACGAATTCAATACTGTCTGGGATCGTTCTATCAAATTGCTCACACACTTTTGAAACAATTTCAATATTTTCTTTTTCGATATTTGAAGATATATTATAGATCTGATTTGGTTCTGAGTTGTTCAATATAAACTCAACTGCTTTTGCAGTATCTTTAACATACGTCCACTCTCTGATGTTCTTTCCAGTTCCATATACAGGAATTTTTTTACCTTCTGACAAACTTTTGACAATCGTTGGTAAGAATTTTTCAGAATGTTGTCTTGGTCCATAATTATTAGATGGCCTTACCATTAGATATTCTACCCCATAAGTGTTGGAATAAGAACAAACAAAATGTTCCCCCGCCGCTTTTGTTGCCGAATATGGATTTTTTGGGTTTAAAATATCTTTTTCCTCAAATGAACCTTGAACAATATCTCCATATACTTCATCTGTGGAAATGTGAAATAACTTTATTTCTAACTCTCTACAAACTTCTAACAAAGATTGAATACCATAAATGTTAGAATCAATAAATTCATAAGAAGATTTGATAGAATTATCAACATGAGTTTCAGCAGCAAAATTAATAATCCAATCAATGTCTCTGTCTTCACAAATCTGTTTAATTTTTATTAATTCACAAATATCAAGTTCGTGAAAAGAGAAGTTTTTATTCTCAAAATTGTGTTCAAAATTTTCATATTTACCCGCATAAGTTAAAACATCAACACCAGTGACTTTATAACCTTTTTCTAAAAAATAATCTAATGTATGACTGCCAATAAATCCTGCACAGCCCGTAATCATAATATTTGGTTTATTCATTTTCTTCTAATAACCCCAAGAGATATTTACCATACTCACTCTTTTTTAAATCTTCTGTTAATGTTAGCAATTGTTGCTTATCAATAAAGTTTTTATAATAAGCGACTTCTTCAATACAAGCAATTTTTAAACCAGTCCTAGCTTCAATGGTTTTTACAAAATTTGAGGCTTTCAATAGCGAGTCCGATGAACCAGCATCGAACCAAGCATACCCTCTGCCCAAACGCTCCAGCTTTAATTGTCCCTTTTTTAGATAAAAATTATTAACAGAAGTAATTTCAAGCTCAGAACGCTCAGAAGGTTCAATGTTCTTTGCAATTTCTATTACAGAGTTGTCATACATATAGATGCCTACAGCAGCACAATTTGATTTAGGTTTGTGAGGTTTTTCAACAATGCTTGTGACTTTAAATTTCTTGTTATATCCAATAACTCCATAATCTTGAGGATTGTTTACATGATAACCATATATAATCGCACCACCATTTCTTTCGATAACATTAACACTAGACTCTAACACGCTTCCTAAATCATTTCCGTGAAAAATATTATCACCAAGTATCAAACAAACGTCATCCTCTCCAATAAATTCTTCACCAATAATAAAGGATTCTGCAATTCCATTTGGTGAGTGCTGGATTTCATAACTAATATTGATCCCAACTTGTTGGCCAGTTCCAAATAAATTATTATATGTTTTTAAATCTTGCTCTTTACAAATTATCAAAATGTCTTTAATACCTGCAAGCATTAAGGTTGATAAAGGGTAATAGATCATCGGCTTATTATAGACTGGTATTAATTGTTTGGTAATAGCCTTTGTCAATGGATATAAGCGAGAACCAGTCCCGCCAGCTAAAATTATTCCTTTCATTGTAAGTTTTTCGACCCCTCAATAATTTTTTTAATATCCGTTGAGGTTAATTTCTCATTAAACGGAATACTTAACATGGTCTTTGCAACTACTTCAGATTCTGGGCAATTAAAAGAATTTTTATTATTATAAACCTTGTTAAGATGAGACGCTTCATAATGAATTCCGCAAATAATTTGTTTTTCTTTCATACTCCGGAGTGCAGAGTTATTATCGCCTACTTTTATACGGTAAAGATGATCACTTGTATTGCTCAAATTAAACGCTTCATTATAGATCTGCTTTATTTCGTTTAAGCGCATTAGTTTTTCTGGGAGTTTTTTAAGGTTTTGTCTTGCAACATATGCTTGGAATGAATTTAGGTACATTTTCCAACCAGGAAACTTAATTTTTCTTTCCCAATTGTTTTCTGCATAACTCATACCATTCAGAACTGCTTCTTTAAAATGAACTATTTTATCGTAATCATCCGATACGATCATTCCACCATCAAGACCTCCGACCGGCTTTGTTGGATAAAAACTAAAAAACATTAAATCTTGAGGGTTTGCTTCTGTTTTGAATTGATTTTTTTGAACTTTTTGAGCAGAATCTATTACTTTATAATCCCCGAAGTTGTGTAGGACGTAAGAGTCTCCGATCCATTCAGTGTTATCTACAAAATTTATACTATTTCCACCATTAATCAAAGCATTCAATACAACAGGGGGTATAACGCTTGGAACATCAATGGTTATATTTTTGTTCAAAAAAATAAGAAAAATTGCACTTGTAGCACTGTTTATCGAACAAGCATATTTTGATCCTACAAATTCTGCGAATTCTTCTTCAAATTCAACGACTCCAGAATCATGTAAAACATGATTAAACTTGCTGGTATCTACAGTGTAGTTTTCAATATGAAAAAGTTTTATTGCCATATATTATTCCATTTCTAATAAAAATCTTGATAAAACAAACAATTCTTCTTCGACTGAAAAGTTGCTTGGTCGTATATCACTTACTTGTTCAATAGTTTTAACTTTATTCTTCTTTACAATCTCAAATAAGTTATTAATTCTATTAGAATTATAACCTAATTCCGAAGCTTTTTTAATTCTATCTTGCAAAAGGTTTTTTAAACTTGGCAATTTTAATGGATATGCTTTAGTAAAAACATTCATTGCTTCCTCAATAGGAATATTATCATATTCAGCAATAGCCACTCCGATGACTTCCGTCATCTTATTAAAATCTTCAGCCCAAAAATCTGATTTAATCCAAATCTCTTGTTCGGGGTAATGAGAATCTAAAGTTCCCTGGTTTGTTTCAATCCTTTGCCCCTGTTGGTGTAAAAGCCATGGATAATCTGATCTATATCCGTCTCCCCACAACGTGTTCAAATAACCTGTCATTTGTTCGGTAAAACGCATATTTTTTGGCTTTGCTATGTTAATCATCTCCCACGAAGCCTTGATATGGTTACTTCTTGTAATATTGTGCCAATTTCCATGAAAATGATTAGTTTGTTCTATCACTCTATTAGCAGCAGTATCCGCGATTATTGAATCTGGAAACTTTGTGTACATACTCTGTCCAACGGAAAGGCGACCAGAAACATCGTTGCTGATATCGATACCGAATATTGAGCCTCGTGCGGAACTATATTGTGGGTTTTCTTCTAGAACTCGCAATGATTTTGTAATTCCATCCATTAATATAAAATCATCATTATCCATAACTGAAACTGTAGAAGAAGATATTTTTTTAACTACAGCAGACATTTTTTCATGGAAATCGTCTAAGGTATTATCATAAGGGTAACGAATGTAATCGTAATTTAGATTTGGAAAGTTGTCTTTATTTTCTAAAACTTGCTGTATTTCTACATTTTCCCCTCCATCGGCTATTAAAATTTTATATGGAAAATTTAATAAATCCATATATTTCATATATCGAAAAGTATAGCTTGGTCGATCTTTGAGGACTAAAAGAATACTAAAATTATTATCAATCATTTATTTCTTCCTTAATATGATTTGCTATTGGGCCATGACCCGCACAATCTTTAATTGCAGTTGTATATTCCCTATTTTCTACTTCATGTGACTCAGGACTATAAAGTTGCATATACCAACGTCCAACAGTGCTATCCCAGGAAGAATGACCTTTAAAGTTTTTCTTTGTTACTTTTGGGACTCCGTGATACATGGCTGGATATGCACAAATAAAATCGCCTGCGTCAATAAGATTTTCTAAATAAATTTTTTTATCATTTTTATCAACCAAATAAAATCCATTTTCTCCATAATCATAATCTTTTCCGATTTGGGTCAGCACACAACCAAGCAAAAGTTTTTGTTTTTTTGGAGAATCATAATGTTTGCTAATATGACCGTAACCTATTGGATATTGTAAAAATGTTATTCTATCAATAATTCCATCTGTTGGAATATTCTTTTTAAAAGACTCTGGTTGATTGCCGCTTAGCACCTTTATCGCTTCCCAATATTTTTCAAATGGCTCAAATATTTTTAAAGTGTCTCCATTCCACCGAAAAAAAACATATGAATGTTCAATAGTTTCATAACCATCTTGTGGGCCACGCTTTTGATTGTTCAAAGAATGATAATTGGGACAACCATTCCGCATCTCATAATAACACGGTTTATTCTTTACAGACCATTGGAACACATTTTCTTTTAGATTTTTTACAAATTTATTATCAAATTTTGTCTTTAAAATATATGCATCTCCTGCATATATTGATTCTACTATTTTTTTTGCTTCTTCGGGGGTAGAATCATATATTTTATCAACAAACTCATCTGCATCAATTATGACAATGTTTCTTAAGTGGTGAGGATATGTTTCTACTTTCTCAATATTATTCCACTCTTTCTTGTAACAATCAAACATATTATTCTGCCGTTATAGAGTCTTTATGCTCCATGAATCGTTCATCATACGGAGGGTAATTGCAACCCCAGGCAAGAAAATCATGGACTGTCATATTATTAAAAAACATTCCCATTTCTGCTTCTTCCAATCTATCCCATACCTCGCCTTCTTCCGCAAGCCTAAAATTCCATGCTACTTCATGCACCTTTACTAAATTCCCGATTGGATAAGCAATAACTCTTAAAAGCATTTGTTCCAACAAGAATCTATTATATTTTTTATAAATCGGATAAATATTAGAAACTGATTCCCAGTCATCATGGGTTTTCATAATATTACAGTTTCCCAGCTTTGACAGTGCCTCAACACAATGACAAAGATTCCCAAATCTACCTTTCATCAATAAATCTTCATCATTTTCCACCCAGAAAGCACCTTCAAAATCTGCTCCGGGACCGAGGGTTGGTGTGATTGAAAAAGTAAGTGGAAAATCATTAACCCTAAAAATTAAGGCATTACTACCTATAACTTCTTTACCATTTTCACTTGTAAATTGATATTCAACCAACATATCGTTATTTTCAACAAGTCTCTTATACGCTTGGAATTTTATCTTTTCATCGCATATTGTTTTGTGAAGACTTTTTAAAAATTTTCGATCCACTCCCAATTCGTTTTCAACTGGCTCAAGGTCTAATTTCAGAAAATCTTTTTTAAATGACTTTTTGTTCTTGGCCATTTTATAGTGGGCTTCTGCTTCTTCCTTATATAATTTTTCCTGGTCTGAAAAACGTTGTCCATGGGATAAATATTCATTACTTCTAATAATAAAAAGATCCTTTACATACCCCAACTTTCCTTTATTGGCTAAATACATTACATGCGTTTTATCATAAAACTTTAAATTAGTTAATTCTTTTGGCCATGAAAGGTGTGCTTTTATAAGATCCTTATATATTTCTGTCCTCGTCAATGCATGAACCCACAAACCATCGAAAAAATTGCAAGCATCAAGAATTCTTTCTTTTGGATCAGAACTTATAGATGGCTTTTGAATCGTTGTTTTTAGTCTATAATTTAACATATCATAAGCTATTTGACACGGTAAATCATTTAGAGCAGCTTCTTGGCCGAGGATCGCAACATGTTCTTTATTATCTTCTAAGAAGGCGATTGCTTTGGATGCACCTACAGGGAACAAGAAATCATCATCACAAAGTACAGCACAATAATCAGTTTTCACTTCTTCAAAAGCTCTTAAAACATTCTCAAAATATCCACAACCTTCATTTCTTAGATAAGTAACATTGTCTGGAATAAATTCCTCAAAGTCAAAAGAGAAGTGTTCATCTTCGGGCGTACTATCGACACATATTACACTAAGTGGAAAATCTCGATACCAGTTGAAAAGTCGAGGAATAGTTAAGACCCTCTCGTGAATTGTAATAATAATTGTAAGATCTTTTAAGTTGTCAATGTTCATTTTAATTTTTCCAAAATCATATTCATTTTATCTGTATTCATCGATGTATCGGGTGCAATATCCACATCTTTAATATCAGATTTTTTTATTTTATCAATTTTAATATTATTTTCAACAGTAAAGTCATAAACTGTTTGTGATTTCCCACCAATATTGATTATTCCTTTTTCATTTAATAATTTTAAAACTATTTTAGCAGCATCGTAGTCAAAAATTAAACTCTTTTTAATATCTTCCAAAGCCGCAGAATGAGGAAATGGATAATTACACATACACACTCTTAATATCAATGAGTTATCATACATTCTTACAGATGCTTCTCCACCTAATTTAGACCAGCCGTATTTAGTTATTCCATCATTTTTGCCATAATAAGGGGATATCGGCGAGTCTTCTTTATAATTTCCTTCGGTTCCAGGATATACATAATCTGTTGAAATATATACCAATTTAACTTTATACTTCATACAGGACAAAACAACATTTGCAGTTCCAATTATATTTGTTTCAATACTAACATCAGCAAAGTCTTGATGTTTAGACATTGGTCGTGTAAAAGCAGCCGAGTGGAGAAAAATATCTGGGCTTGTGTTGGATATAAAATCATCTATACTTTTGATACTTGTAATATTCATCTCGGTGCGCCCAGGAGAAAGAATATCATATTCCTCATTTGCCATAATAAGTTGGTTGGCAAATTTGCCTTCACCACCAGAAATTAATATTTTCTTTTTATTATTTAAATTCGTCATCCTGTTATATCCTAATGCACACTATAATTCTGTATCTGTAATAGAATCGTCGCCAAATTTTTCATAATAACCACAACTAAATTTTTTTGGATTTTCCAAAAATTGTTCAATTGGAATATTAAAAAACATGCGGTTTTCGTATTCAGTATACTGTGTTATTATTTTATCGTCTATTTTATCCCAACACATTTTTGTAAGTTGAATCAGGTTTCCTATAGGATTCAATGCTAAGACCGATAGCATTTTTTCAAATAAAACGATATTTTCTTCTTTATAAATTGGATAAATTTTACTAGCGGATTGCCAGTCGTCTTCTGTTTTCATAACATCATAGAATCCTAATTTTTTTATTGCGCCAATACACATATTGAGTTGCCCATTTCTTCCGGTTTTGGCTCCTTCTTGATCATCCAACCAGTGTTCTCCTTTGAAATCTGCGCCTGGGCCTAAAGATGGACAAACTGTTAGGCAAAGAGGAAAACCTTCTGCACAAAAGGAGAGGGCCGCGCCGCCATTGATTTCGTATGTTTGTTGATCTAAGAAAGGAAATTCTACAATCATTGGACTTTCCTTGATCATCTTCCTACGTGCTTCCTCTATAATAGTTTCGTCGTAGATACTTTTGTGGAGTCTTCTCAAAAATGACTTATTGATATTCAAGCATTCTGTTATCGGTGATAAATCTAGTTTTAAAAAATCTTTTTTAAAGTTTATTTGGGTGTTGTTATATTTTTTATGTGAATTAGAAAATCTTGGACCGTGAGCTAAAAATTCATTACTTCTGATAATATAAAAATCATCTATAAACCCTAACTTTCCTTTACTTGCCATATACATCACATATGTCTTATCAAAAAAAGCCAAATTAGTTAAATCTTCAGGCCAAGAAATATGTGTCTCTATTAATTCTTTTAATGTTTCAGTATGGGTTATAGCATGAACCCAACCTCCATCAAAAAAGTCGCAAGCATGTTTCATCCTTTCTAACTTGTTATCGGCGTTACTTATTTCTCCTTGATCAGTTTTCAACTTATAGTTAAGAATATCATAATTTATCATCCATGGAGCATCGTTTAATGCGGCTTCTTGGCCTAAAGCACAAACATAATCCGTATTTTTTTTTAAAAATTCAATTGCGGAAGCAGCGCCTGTTGGAAAAAGAAAATCATCATCACAAATAATAACACAGTATTTTGTTTTTACAGATTGTAATCCTTTTAAAATACTTTCGTAATAAGAGCAAGAGGCGTTTTCTTGATATTCAAAATCTCCGAGTTCAGAAGCTTTTTTGAGATCTGGTCGAATTTGTTCTATAAAATCTGTGGTATGAGAGGTATTATCCACACAAACAATGTTTATGGGGGTGTCCTTGTACCATTCGAACAATCTCATTAGTGTATATTGCCTTTCATGTATTGTTATAATAATTGTAAGGTCTTTTAAATTTTCTTCTAAATTCATTTTAAACTTTTTTTGACAAGACAACCTTTATCATTAGATCTCGGTCGCCCTTCCATTGAAATCGGCTAAGCTCTACAATTTTAAAATCAATTTTATTACATAAATTTCTTATTTTAGACTCCGTATATGCATTTTTATGAAATTGTCCTTCGCCATTTTGTGGCCCAAATATTGCGGCTGTGAGATATCCCCAGCGATTATCTGTCGAATATGAATACTGACCAAACCAATGTTGCTGTTTTATTGCTTCATCATCGTTTCTAAAAAAGTCTTTCCAATCATCTTCTGCTATAATCCATTTTCTTATTATTTCCTCAAAATCAGGAACTGAAAAATTCAAAACCCCATTGGGCTTTAATACTCGTTTGGCTTCAGAGAAAAATTTAGATTCCTCTAAAAAAGATAAGTGTTCTAAAATTGCGTCGGCGCGGATTTCATCTACCGAGTTATTTTCATATGGTAAGTCCAGGATGTTGGATTGCATAAACTTTTGAGAATCATCAATCTCAAGGTTGGGATATCTTGACTTAATATTTTCAAGACTGTCTAAGTCAATGTTTGTATAACCAGGTAGCAGTCGAGATGCACACCCTAAATTTAATTTAATTTTATCTTCTTTCATTTTAATACCTCTTTTATATTATCACAAATAAACTTTAGTTGTTTATTAGTTAAATTTGCTGCGCCTGGTAAATTTATTCCCCTTGACGATATATCATAGCTTCTTGGATTCTTATCTTTGTATTCTTCTTGCAGATTAAACGCAGGAATACTAGAAAGTGGGTAGAAAAATGGTCTTGATGGAACACCTAAAATTTTAAGTCTGTCTATCATCTCAAGTTTTGGAACATTATAATCTCTATCTAATACCATAGTAGTAACCCATGCACTATTAAAAACATCTGGTGGCTCTGGATTAAACTGCACATTTAATTCGGACAATTCATTTCTATAAAATTCATAATGATTACGTTGAATCGTGACTAATTCCTCAAGGCGATGGAATTGGGCCAAACCTAAAGCAGCTTGTACATTAAAGGGCATATATTTATAAGCAACCATATCGTTATAATAAGCTTTTGTTTCTGGACCACGGCCATGATCGCGAAGTTTAACACATTTTTTATAGATTTCTTCATCATCTAAAAGAAGCATTCCGCCTTCGCCTGTAGTCATGGTTTTTGTATTATGAAAACTAAATGTTGATGCAATTCCAAATTTACCCGCACGGGTTCCCTTGTATATTGAACCTAAAGCTTCCGCAGCGTCCTCAATCAATGGTAAATTATTATCATCACAAATTTTTTGTATTTTATCCATTTGTGGCATGTTCCCAAAAAGATCTACTACAATTACGGCCTTGGTTCTGTTTGTTATAGATTTTTTTAAAGATTCTGGATCCAAACACCAATTCTTTTCTTCTATATCACAAAATATTGGCTTTGCACCACATTGTACAACCGGACTAACAGACGCTATCCAAGTACATTCTGGAACTATTACTTCATCCCCCGGAGCGATACCTAGAGCAGCTAATATTAAATGTAAGCTGGTTGTGCAACTTGTGGTCATTAAGGCATATTTTCTATTATGATATTCAGCAAATTCTTTTTGTAAAGTTTCACAATAATAATATTTATTTTCATACCACCCGTTTCTTAAGGCGTCCGTTACATACTCTATTTCAAGCTCACCAACGTCAGCACCGGCCATAAATATAGAATCGCTCAATATTAATCATCCCTTTTGGATATCTCTATTTTAACATTATATTTCTCATTTTTATATACAAAAAATGCTGAATTGTCTCCAGAAAATGTGCGGGCTCTTATTACGTTCAATAACTCTAGGGCAGTATATTTTTTTGATAAATCAATTTTAGAGTGTTCCCAGATATCTTTGCCCCAATGAAAAGTGCTGATATCACTGTCCTGTTCTATGGGGTTCAAATGGCCAGATATTATATTTTCATAATTATCTTTAAACAACTCAATTATGGCCTCTATCGACTTGGTATATAAAATTTCGCCAGTTGTTGTTATATCAGTATCAATTGGCTTTTGAAAAAGAACCTTTCCATCATCGATACCCGGATTAATAAAATGTATTGAGACACCTGCTGGAGTATCTTCAATAATGGACCAATAATATGGATGCTTTCCACGATTATATGGTAATAGACTAGGATGTAAATTGAGAAAACCTATCTTTGCGGCTTTGATAATATGCTCTTTTACTATTTTTGGCCACCAAAGTAATAGAACCAAATCAATAGAATTATCTTTTAGAAGGTTAAAAAACTTGTCATCATTAACACTAATATTACGATAACATTTAATTTGATGGTCACTAAAGGTTTTAAATATTTCTTCTTCATATTCATCATCAGAACATGTGATAGCAAATTCAATATTATGTTCCTGCTCTACTATAAAAGATGAAAGTTCTTTACCAACATAGTTTGCTGCACAAATAGCTACTTTCACTTAAATTCCAAATTACGCTTAAACTTTGCCTTAACTCGTGCAGTTTTTTTATCTTCTTCAGTCATTTTTGACCAATACATTACCCCCAAAGTGTTTCTATCAAAACCTTCAGTAATCTTAGGCAAGCCATGCCATGAATTTTCTGAACATTTAAACACGTTTAAACGATTAAATTTATATGGGATTCTTGCATGTTTGTCTATTCCATCATGAACCAACAAGTCAAAAGATGAGTCATATTCCTCTGATACACACAAAACTGCGCTATACTCTCTTTTCCAATTAAGATTTACACCATGAACATCAGCATCGACATGCATACCAAGATAACCACCTTCGTTGTGGGAATTAGGTGTTACCATCATCCCGCCGCCATAATGTGATGTATCTGGGAACGCATTAGTCGTGAGATTCTCAAATTCTTTATTAGGATCAAAATGCGAAGCTATATAATCCAACACAAGTAATGCTGATGGTGGAATCAACTGACGATTTTTAGAACAATATTGTACTTGTCCAGCATCCCCACCATATTT
>TARA_R110001583_G_scaffold33438_1_pt1 | contig 17617 bp, 15 predicted proteins | sample TARA_R110001583 | Tara Oceans TARA_R110001583 (sample SAMEA4398432) | marine metagenome | biome: Polar Biome; feature: [MES] marine water layer (ENVO:01000295) within the mesopelagic zone...; material: water (ENVO:00002006), including particulate matter (ENVO:01000060) such as...... | reverse complement strand
AATTTCTTTTGCCGATAGAGTAGGGTCACCAACAGGAAGAGCATTAAGGTCAATTTTTCCACCAGTTTCTTCAACCAATTCGGATAGACAGTTTAAGTGACCACCTGCACCATGATCGTGAATAGAAACAATAGGGTTGTGATCAGACTCAGCCATAGCACGAATCGCGTTGCAAACACGTTTCTGCATTTCAGGATTAGAACGCTGAACGGCATTTAACTCAATTGAGTTAGCGAATTCACCAGTTGCTACAGAAGATACAGCTGATCCACCCATTCCAATTCGATAGTTGTCACCACCCAAAAGAACAACTTTGTCGCCTTTTTTAGGGATATCTTTCTGAGCTTGCTCCAATCGGCCATAGCCAACTCCACCTGCTTGCATGATTACCTTATCGTAACCGTATTTTTTGTTGTTTTCGAAATGCTCGAAAGTCATTACCGAACCACAGATTAATGGCTGACCGAATTTGTTCCCGAAATCACTTGCACCATTTGATGCTTTGATCAGAATTTCTTCTGGAGTTTGGTATAACCATTTACGAGGATCAGTTGCATTTTCCCAGTTTCTAGTTGGTTCTAGTCTTGGGTAAGCAGTCATATAAACAGCTGTTCCTGCCATTGGTAAAGAAGCTTTACCACCTGCAATACGATCTCGAATCTCTCCGCCAGTTCCTGTTGCAGCACCATTAAATGGTTCTACAGTAGTTGGGAAGTTATGTGTTTCTGCCTTTAATGAAATGACAGTGTCAATATCTTTAGTGTAGAAAAAATCTGCTTTATCGTGAGAAGCTGGAGCGAACTGCTCAACTCTAGGTCCACCAAGGAATGCACAATTATCTTTGTAAGCCGAAACAATTCGGTTGTGATTCTTTTTAGACGTTTCTTTGATTAATTGGAAAAGTGAAGACTCTTTTTCTTCTCCATCAATTATAAAAGTACCGTTGAATATTTTGTGACGGCAATGTTCAGAGTTAACTTGAGAAAAGCCGAATACTTCTGAATCAGTTAATTTGCGATCTATCTTCTTTTCAACACCTTCAAGGTAGATTACTTCTTCCTCGCTGAGAGCTAAACCTTCTTGTTTGTTATAGGCTCTAATGTCTTCGATGTAAATAACAGGGGCAGCTTGTTTTTCAATAGTGAAAATTTCTTGATCTAAATTTTCATATGAGCTTTGAAGCATTGGATCAAACTGTGGATGCTCAGCATCTACTTGCGTGAATTCTTCAATACGAAAAATTCCGTTTAATCCCATATTTTGGGTGATTTCAACAGCATTGGTACTCCAAGGTGTGATCATCTCTTTGCGAGGTCCTACAAACTTGCCAGTTACAGTCTTGCTTGTTAGAACTTCAGCATCGCTAAATAGCCAAGATAGTTTAGCTGTATCAATTGCATTTAATTCGAGAGAACAGTGTACTCCGTAATGAACTTTACCTTTTTTAAAGAATAGTATCATCTTAAATTTTTTATAAAAATTGGTTGAAAGCAGATTTCGCTGCAAATATAGTTAAAGAGTTTGATTTTGTTGAACCGAGATTGTGGAAATTCAATGTTTTTAATGCTGATATTTTTGTAGAATATTCTTCTTTTTTAATGAGAAATAATATTTTCCAGATTGATTTGATTATTAGCTTTAAACTATTAGAAGTGAGCTTATTTGTTTTGCTCGTGTTGTAAAGACGTCTTAAATTGCATAGAATTAAATAGAGGGAGAGTCAATTGTTCATTGTTTTTTCTGCTGTAAGGTCAAGTTTGATAACAGAAAATAAAGTTTGAGAATTAGTTTCTTGTTATAAAACAGCTGATTCTATGTTGCGGAAACTATTTTTTTATTTCCTAAAAAGATGAAAAGCATCTTCATTTGTTAAAATGAAAATTAAGAATAGTGCAAAGGTTTTCGGATATGCAGAATCACAATCAGGTTTGAGCTTTGTTTTGAAAAATATAAAGCAGTTCTTGTGTTATGTAACAGTCTTTGTATCAATTTAGAAAGGCTAATTTGAATTTGCTTATTTGAACATGTTGAAAAACAAGTATAATAATCTGTTAAAACGTTGATTATCGTTTTTCATTTCAATATTTTTGTCACGAAAATTATTCAATCAAAATATAATTTAATTATGAAACCGACACATATTGAGCACATCGGAATTGCTGTTAAAAGCTTAGAAGAAGCTATTCCATTTTACGAGAAAGTATTAGGATTAGAGTGTTATGCTATTGAAGAAGTTGTTGATCAGAAAGTAAAGACAGCATTTTTTAAAGTAGGCGATGTAAAAATTGAATTACTTGAGTCTACTGATCCTGAAGGGCCAATTGGTAAATTCGTAGCGAAGACAGGTGGCGGTATGCATCACTTAGCATTTGCTGTTGAAGATGTTCAAGAAGCATTGAATGATGCTGAAGAAGCAGGATGTCAGTTGATTGATAAGACTCCTCGTGGTGGAGCTGAAGGCTTAACTATTGGCTTTTTACACCCTAAGTCAACTCAAAGAGTTTTGACTGAGCTTTGTGGAAATAAATAAGAATACTCAATTATAATATATTATAACTAATAGAAGTTATGGCTAGTCAGGATAAAATTAAGAAGTTAATTGACTTAAGAGCTGAAGCTAAACTTGGCGGAGGCGTGAAGCGTATCGAGTCTCAGCACAAGAAAGGCAAATATACTGCTCGTGAAAGAATCGAAATGCTTTTGGATGAAGGTAGTTTTGAGGAATTCGACATGTTTGTGACTCATCGTTGTACCAACTTTGGTATGGAGAAGACTAAGTTCTTAGGCGATGGTGTTATTACAGGTCAAGGAACTGTAGATGGACGTTTGATTTTTGTATACTCTCAGGATTTTACTGTATTTGGTGGTTCTTTATCTGAAACTTTTGCACAAAAGATTTGCAAGGTTATGGATATGGCAATGAAAGTTGGTGCACCTTGTATTGGAATGAATGATTCAGGTGGAGCTCGTATTCAGGAGGGTGTAACTGCTCTTGCTGGTTATGCTGAGATTTTCCAAAGAAATATTATGGCGTCTGGAGTAATTCCTCAGATTTCTGCAATTTTTGGTCCTTGTGCTGGTGGAGCCGTTTATTCTCCTGCATTAACTGACTTTATCATGATGACTGAAGAAAAGTCATACATGTTCGTTACTGGTCCTAAGGTTGTAAAAACTGTGACTGGTGAAGATATTACAACTGAAGCTTTGGGTGGTGCACATATGCATGCTTCAAAATCAGGTGTTTCTCACTTCAAATTGGAAGACGAAGAAGAAGGTATCATGATTATTCGTAAGCTGTTATCTTTCATGCCTTCGAACAATCTTGAAGAAGCACCTTTGGCTGACTGTACTGACCCAATCGATAGATTAGAAGATGTATTGAATGAGATTATTCCAGCTAATCCGAACATGCCTTATGACATGAAGGATGTAATTTATTCTGTTGTTGATGATGCTGAGTTCCTAGAAGTTCACCGTCATTATGCAAAGAATATCCTTGTAGGTTTCTCAAGAATGGGTGGTATGCCAGTAGGTATTGTTGCCAATCAGCCTAATTTCCTTGCTGGTGTTCTTGATATCGAATCTTCAAGAAAAGCTGCTCGTTTTATCCGTTTTTGTGACTGTTTCAATATTCCTATTCTTACTTTAGTTGACGTTCCAGGATTCCTTCCAGGTTCAAGTCAAGAGTTCGGTGGTATTATTACTCACGGTGCGAAACTAATGTTTGCTTATGGTGAAGCTACTGTTCCTAAAGTAACAATCACTTTACGTAAATCATATGGTGGTGCTCACGATGTAATGTCTTGTAAGCAGCTACGTGGCGACCTTAACTACGCTTGGCCTTCAGCTGAGATTGCAGTAATGGGTGCTAAAGGTGCTATCGAAGTACTACATGGTAGAAAAATGATGGAGCTTAACGATGATGAGAAAACTAAATTCATCAATGAGCAAGAGATTGAATATAACGAGAAATTTGCTAACCCATACAATGCAGCTTCATACGGTTACATTGATGATGTGATTGAGCCTCGTAATACACGTTTTAGAGTGATTCGTGCTTTCCAATCTTTACAGACTAAGAAGCAATGTAATCCTGCTAAAAAGCATTCAAACATTCCATTGTAAAAAATAATAAACTATGAGTTATATCAATTTATTATCGATTGGAAGTCAGGGAGGATGGACAATTGCCTTAGTTGGATACGGTATTGTATTTACCGCTTTGATAGCCTTGGTAATTGTTTTTGTAAACCTGCCTAGGCTTTTGCAAATCAATCTTAGATCGAAGCTTAAAAAGCAAGGTAAGTCAAGTTCTAATAATGAGAGTTTCGATATTGAAGGAAATGTGAATGCTGCTATTGCTATGGCACTTTACATGCACTTTGATCAAATTCACGATGAAGAGAGCAATATTATTACCATTAAGAAAGTAACTAAGAATTATTCTCCATGGAGTTCTAAGATTTATGGAGTAATGAATCAACCAAGATAAGACGATGAAAAAGTTCAAATTTACTATAAAAGGACAAGATTTCGATGTTGATATCAAAGAGATCGAAGGTTCAAATGCTCAAATTGAAGTAAACGGTACTGTTTACGATGTTGAGATTAAAGTTGATGAAAAAGCTAACAAAACACCTCAGTTGATTCGTAGGCCTGTCATTAATAAGCCAGGTGAAGGTCAGATTAAGAAATCTGCAGGTGCTTCAGTAGTTAAAGCTCCTCTTCCAGGTACTATCATAAAAATTGGTATTGCTGTGGGTGACGCAATTAGTTCTGGTGACACTTTGCTTGTAATGGAAGCCATGAAAATGGAAAATAACGTATTGGCTGAAAAGTCTGGTACTGTTAAAGCTATTAAAGTAAATGTGGGAGATGCAGTACTTCAGGATGATGTACTTATCGAAATTGGGTAATCAATTTAAGTCAAAAACAACGTAATGAGAAACCTATATAAAATGATATTCTCACTTGTTTTGATGCTAGGGATGGCTTTTTCATCTCTAGCTCAGAATACGGGGACTGTCAAAGAACAATTAACTGAAGGGAAATGGATTAATCATCAAGATGGTTATATTCCAAACGCCTTAGGTGATGAAAGTAGAGGAACAGTAAAACGTTATAAAATTTTTGAATTCCAAGCAGACAAGACGTTTACTATGGATTCAATTAAGCAGCGTTTTACAGGACACTGGACTATTGAAGCTAATAAGGTTATTATGACCTTTAATAAGCAAAATGTTCAGCACCTTAGTAAGAATAGAAATCCAAACTCAAACACAGGATCTTATTGGATATCTACTGAAAACCTTGATTTAGGGACACGTGTAGCTCAAATTAGTGATGATGTTCTTAAGTTTGGTGACAATGCTGAATTTAATTGCGCTCACGAGTCGGATGCTGTAGTTGGATTGAAAAACTTCTATGAATTTACTGGTTTTGCTAATGTAACGGCTGGTCACTTATTGATGATGCTAATCGGGATCTTCTTCCTTTTCTTAGCCATTAAGTACGATTACGAGCCATTATTGCTTATTCCTATTGGAACAGGTATTTTGATTGGTAATATTCCAATGTTCCAAGCTGTAGACTTTAACCTAAAGTTAGGTGTGTACGAGCCAGGATCAGTTATGAACCTTCTTTATTCAGGTGTATTGCAAGGATGGTATCCTCCTTTGATTTTCTTAGGAATTGGTGCTATGACCGACTTCTCTTCATTGATTTCAAACCCACGTTTGATGATTCTTGGAGCAGCAGCTCAGATTGGTATCTTTGCGACATTCTTGGGAGCACTTTGGTTAGGTTTCGCACCGCCAGAAGCAGGTGCAATTGGAATTATTGGTGGTGCCGATGGTCCTACAGCTATTTTCTTGTCATCTAAGCTTGCCAATGGTATGAATGTGATGGCTAATGGAGAAACCGTGAAGAACTTGATCGGTCCTATCGCGATTGCAGCTTATTCATATATGGCTTTGGTTCCAGTAATTCAACCTCCAATTATCAACTTGTTGACAACTAAGAAGGAGCGAATGATTAAGATGAAAGCACCTCGTGCTGTAACGCGTCTTGAGAAAATCATGTTCCCTGTTATTGGTCTATTGTTAACAGCTTACATCTCACCAACTGCTGTTCCATTGTTGGGTATGTTGTTCTTTGGTAACTTACTAAAAGAATCAACTGTAACTAATCGTTTGGCTGAAACTGCAAGTAATGCATTGATTAATGTGATTACAATCTTGTTAGGTGTTACTGTTGGTGCGTCAACTCAGGCTGATGTATTCTTGACTCCAGATTCAATTTTGATTTTTGTATTAGGTGCTGCATCATTTATTGTTGCAACAGCTGGTGGTGTTATCTTTGCTAAGATTATGAACATCTTCTCGCCAAAAGATCGCCCTATCAATCCTATGATTGGTGCAGCGGGTGTATCTGCAGTTCCTGATAGTGCTCGTGTAGTACAAGTGATGGGATTGGAAAATGATCCAACAAACCACTTGCTAATGCATGCAATGGCACCTAACGTATCTGGTGTGATTGGTTCTGCAGTAGGAGCTGGTATTCTATTGAGTTTCTTAATGTAAAAGTTATTCTACATTTTGATAATATATTCAAAAACACCTCTGAATTTCAGAGGTGTTTTTTTATTGTCATTTTTCGGCTAAAACACTTGTTGAAACGCAGAGAATTCCTATATTTGCATCGCTGTTGACAAGGATAATACACCATATTTATTCTTTGATTTGGTTTCTCAATAACGATTAAGAATAGAGCATAAATTGCGAGAATAGCTCAGTTGGTAGAGCACGACCTTGCCAAGGTCGGGGTCGCGAGTTCGAGTCTCGTTTCTCGCTCATAAAGAGCTTAAAAATAAAAGGATTGTTTCTTTGAAACAATCCTTTTTTAATGCCTTATATTCGCTTATTTGAGATGTTTTATTGTTTTTAAAGCATAAAAAAAGCGATACCTATAGGCATCGCTTTTCTAAACTTATATTGTGTGCTTATTGTTTGAAGATATCAGCAAATTTTTCATTGCTATACTTACCTTCTTTTAATTTAGCAGCTACATCTTTAAATGCATTTACAGTATACTCAACATCTTCTAGAGTATGAGTCGCTGTTGGTATCAAGCGTAGTAATAATTGTCCTTTAGGAATTACAGGATAAACAACGATAGAACAGAAAATATTATAATTTTCTCTTAGATCCATCGTAACCTGAGTTCCTTCAGCAACACTACCCGATAAATAAACTGGTGTTACTGGTGATTCTGTTACTCCAATATCTAATCCAGCTTTAGTTAATCCTTCTTGCAAAGCATTGGTTACGTTCCAAAGTTTTTCTCGCAATTCCGGAGAATTTTTAAGTAACTCCAAACGCTTAAGAGATCCTTCTACGATTGGCATTGGCAATGATTTCGCAAAAATCTGAGATCTCATTGTATATCTTAGGTAAGTACCAACTTCTTCGCTACAAGCGATAAAAGCACCGATACCAGCCATTGCTTTAGCAAAAGTGCTAAAGTGTAAATCTACTTTGTCTTCAACACCGAAATGTTCAATTGCACCAGCACCTGTTTTTCCCATTACACCAAATCCGTGTGCATCGTCAACTAGTAAACGGAAATTGAAATCATCCTTAAGATCACAAATCTCATCCAATTTACCAAGGTCACCTGCCATACCAAATACACCTTCAGTAATTACTAGGATACCACCACCGGTGTTCTCAGTCCATTTTGTAGCGCGCTCAAGTTGTTTGTGAAGGCTTTCCATATCGTTGTGAGAGTAAACGAAACGTTTCCCTTGGTGAAGTCTCAAACCATCCATGATACATGCATGCGATTCCGAATCATAAACAATTACATCATGACGATCTACAAGAGCATCAATAATAGAAACCATTCCCTGGTATCCAAAATTTAAAAGAAAGGCATCTTGTTTTTGTACAAATTCGGCTAATTGAGCTTCTAACTCTTCGTGGCGACTTGTTTGACCGGACATCATACGAGCTCCCATTGGATATGCTAATCCCCATCTTGCAGCTGCTTCTGCATCTTCTTTTCTTACTTCAGGGTGATTTGCTAATCCGATATAGTTATTCAAGCTCCATGTTAAAACTTCTTTCCCACGAAATTTCATTCTTGATCCTATTTCACCTTCCAATTTAGGAAATGCAAAATATCCATGAGCTTGCTTAGCGTATTGCCCTAGATTTCCTCTTTTTGAGGTAACTTTGTCAAATATATCCACAGTCTATGCTTTTTTGAATTTTAAATATTCTGAATGGAGTTATGGGATTCATAACGGGAAATTTTCCGAAATGGATTCATAACTGTGCAAAAGTAACATTTTATAAAAAAAAATCAAGTTATAGAAGCAGGAGATTTTCTTCGCACATTAATAATAAATGATATGAAGCTGAGATCACTATGTTGTCAAGACAAGAATACTCATTTTTTTAACGAGTTTAAACGGATTTAATCTCATAGTTTGTTACCGATAATAGCTATCTGCTTGATTGTCTTGTTAAAAAAATCTAAATGCAACAATATGATAGGATTGAATGTTCAAAATTGAGGGAATATTCTATCTTTGCATGATACGAAAATTGTAGAGTCCCTTATACTTATGAAAAAATTCCTTTTGTTGATCGTGCTTTTTTCTACGCTTTTAGTAGGATGTAGCGAATATCAAAAACTTCTGAAGAGTAATGATACTACTCTAAAATACAAGAAAGCAATTATATACTATAACGAAGAGCAATACGTTAAAGCAGCAACGCTTTTCGAAGAACTTATGCCTGTTTTTCGTGGTACAAGTAAAGCAGAAACTGTAAGTTATTATATGGCTTATTGTAATTATGGTATGGGTGATTATATCACAGGTGGATACTACTTCCGTAACTTTATTAAGAATTTCCCAGATAGTTCATATGCTGAAGAGTGTTTGTATATGAGTGCTTACTGTTATTATAAAGAATCTCCTAAGCCTCGATTAGATCAAACGTCTACTTCGGATGCTATTGATGCACTACAATTGTATATCAATCGTTACCCAAATTCATCGCGAATTGAGGAAGGGAATAAGTTGATCGATGAATTGCAAGATAAATTGGTTTATAAATCTTATTTAAGTGCTCGTAATTACTTTGATAGAGAGAGGTATCCATCAGCAATTATTGCGTTAGAAAATGCTATCAACGAATACCCAGGTTCATCTTACCGCGAGGAATTAATGTTTATGCTTTTAGAATCTCGCTATATGTATGCAGATCTTTCTGCAGATCAAAAGCAGAATGAGCGATATAATTTGGCTAAAGAGGAATATTTTTCTTTTGTTGATGAGTATCCAAAAAGTAAGTTTCAAAAGGAAACTGAGCGTATGATCAATGAGATTGAAGCTTATTTTGGAGAATATAAATCTGCAAATGAAGATAAATAGTTATAAATTAGAGGAAAACTATTAAAAAATTGTATTTTTGCAAGCTGAACTAAAAATAAACCAATAGATAATAATTCTTTGACAGTATGGATTACAAAAAAACGAATGCAGCAAGTTCAACAATTACACGTAACGTTACAGAGTTGAGCAAGGAAGTTGGAAATGCTTATGAATCAGTAATGATTATGGCAAAGCGTTCTAATCAGATTGCTGTAGAGCTTAAAACAGAGCTGAATAATAAACTTCAAGAATTCGCATCTTTTACTGATAATTTGGAAGAAGTTTTTGAAAACCGTGAGCAGATCGAGATTTCAAAATATTATGAACGTTTACCAAAACCAACCTTAATTGCGGTTGAAGAATTCATTAATGGTGAAGTTTATTACAGAAATCCTGCTAAAGAAGCGCAAACAAATAAATAAAAATTTGCTTTAATATTTAAGTTCCCTCCAAACAGGGAACTTTTTTAGTTTTACAGCTTATGTTAAAAGATAAGAAAGTGATATTAGGAGTTACAGCAAGTATTGCTGCATATAAGGCTGCTACTTTGGTACGTTTACTAGTAAAAGAAGGTGCTGAAGTAAAAGTTATAATGACACCATTGGCTAAAGAGTTTATTTCTCCGGTAACGATGGCTACATTATCAAAGAACACTGTTTTAAGTGATTTCTTTAAGCATGATGATGGTCAGTGGAATAGTCATGTAGATCTTGGATTATGGGCTGATGTATTATTAATTGCGCCAACTACAGCCAATACAATGGCTAAGATGGCTCATGGTATCTGTGATAATTTATTACTGACAACTTATTTGTCTGCAAAATGTCCTGTAGTTCATACACCAGCCATGGATTTAGATATGTTTAAGCATCCTGCTACACTTCGTAATATGGATATTCTTAAATCATATGGCGATAGGTTTATAGAACCATCAAGTGGTGAACTTGCGAGTGGTTTATATGGGAAAGGCCGTATGGAAGATCCTGAAAAAATTGTAGAAAAGCTTAAGGAGTTTTTCGCTTCAAAAAAAAAAGACTAATTGACAAAAAGGTCATGATTACAACAGGGCCGACTTACGAAAAGATCGACCCTGTTCGTTTTATTGGTAATTTCTCCTCCGGAAAAATGGGCTTTGCAATTGCTGAGAAATTAGCAGAAGAAGGTGCTCAAGTTACACTTATTTCGGGTCCATCTGCATGCCAAACTAATCATCCTAACATAAATAGAATCGATGTTGTTTCTGCACAAGAGATGTATGACGCCTCATTTGATCATTTCCCAAATTGTGATGGTGCTATAATGACTGCTGCTGTTGCCGATTTTACCCCCTTAAATCCTGTTGATGCTAAAGTGAAGCGTGAAAAATCGAATTATACGATTGAACTAAGGCCAACACAAGATATTGCTGCATCACTTGGACAGGTTAAGACTGAAAAACAATTTTTAGTTGGATTTGCTCTCGAGACTAATAATGAAGAGCAGAATGCTCAACTGAAACTAGAGAAAAAGAATCTAGATTTAATTGTTTTAAACTCATTGAACGATTCAGGTGCCGGCTTTCAACATGACACAAATAAAATCACAATCTATACTCGTGATGGTCAAATCAAAAAGTATGAATTGAAACCTAAATCGCAAGTTGCTAAAGATATCGTTGATGAGATAATTTTGAATCAGAATTATTAGCCAGCCATTTATCTTTTAAACAATAATTGAATAATTCTTTAGTTAGCTTATTAGGCTTGACTGCTCATTTGTTTTGATTAACTTTAGTTTTAATTTTTGAAAAATTCAGACATGCGTAAATTACTTTTTCTACTTCTCGTTACACTTTCAGCTTTGAATGTGCATTCACAAGAACTTCGATGTAATATTCAAGTTGTGAGTCAGCAAATTCAAGGAACCAATAAGCAGGTGTTTAGAACTATGCAAACTGCTATTTACGAATTTGTAAATAACAGAAGCTGGACAAGTCATATTTACGATCAGGATGAGAAGATTGAATGCAATATCTTGATAAATCTGACGAACCAAATTTCTTCAGATGAATTTAAAGGGACTATGCAGATTCAAGCTCGACGCCCTGTTTTCAATTCTTCCTTCAATACGGTATTGCTCAATTTTAAGGACAATGATATTCATTTTAAATATGCGGAGTACCAAGCTCTCGATTACAATGAATCTAATACTCCTACAAGTTTAACGGCTCTTTTAGCTTATTATGCCAATATTATCGTTGGTCTTGATTACGATTCGTTTGAAATGGAAGGTGGTACGCCTTATTTCACAAAGGCTGAGGAGATTGTAAACAAGATGCAAAATTCTAGGTATCCAGGATGGAAATCTTTTGAAAGTAAGAGCAATAGATATTGGTTAGTTGAGAATATTTTGAATAATTCCTACCGTCCTGTTCGAGAGTGTATATATCGTTATCACAGATTAGGCTTGGATAAAATGTCTGATAAATTAACTGATGGTCGCTCTGAGATTGCTGAATCTTTAAGACTATTACAGAAAGCTCATCGGGCTAAGCCTGGTTCTTTTATTCTTCAAATATTCTTTGATGCTAAAGCCGACGAATTGGTTAAGATTTTTACAGAATCGTTTAACGATGAAAAGAAACGTGCCTATAATATTTTAAGTGATATCGATCCTGCCAACTTGAATAAGTATAAAAAGATACTTAAGTAAGCTTCTGTAGATTTCATAATTACGGTTAAACTTCATTCTAAATATAATATGCTTCAATCCTTAGCTATACAAAACTATACCTTAATCAATCAAATAGAGATTGACTTTAAAAATGGTTTTTCTATAATAACTGGAGAAACTGGTTCAGGGAAATCTATACTGTTAGGTGCATTGGGTTTAGTTTTAGGTCAACGACCAGATACGAATATTCTTAAAGATAAAGACCGTAGATGCGTGATAGAGGCTAATTTCAATATTACGAAGTATCATTTGCAAAAGTTCTTTTCAGATTTCGAAATGGAATACGAAGAAGAAACAATCTTACGTCGCGAGATCTTGCCTAATGGAAAAACGCGTGCATTTGTAAATGATTCTCCTGTTAATATTAAGCTCTTAAAGGAGCTTGGGTGTAAATTAATTGATATTCATTCTCAGAATCAGAATTTATCTTTGGGTGATCCAGAATATCAAATGGGAATTGTAGATACCTATGCTCAACATTCTTCTCTATTAACTGACTACCAAATTCAATTTGAAGCGTATCAGACTATTAAAAAAGAACTAAAAGATCAAGAAGAAATTGCACGCAAAGAAAAATCTGAGTTAGATTATTATCAGTTTCAATTACAGCAATTACTTGATGCAAACTTGGTAGAAGGTGAACAGATTGAGATGGAATCTGAACTTGAAACGCTTAATCATGCTGAAGAAATAAAGACGAATTTGTTTAAAGCCTCAAACCTTCTTAACGAAGGTGATGTTGCTATAATATCTTTATTGAAAGAGGCACGTACTGCTATCGGTCAAGTGAAGAATGTATTTTCAGAAGGGGAGGAGTTTTATGGACGATTTGAAAGTACGTGTATAGAATTGCAAGATTTAGCCGCTGAACTTGAGAGTAGTTATGAGGCTATGGAGTTTGATCCTTCGAGAATTATCCTTTTGAATGAGAAATTAGATACAATTTATGGTCTTCAACAGAAGCATCGTGTTGATTCGGTTAATGGATTGATTCAGATAAGAGAAGATTTGGACCAGAAGGTTCAGAAGATTTCATCTAGTGACGAGTTGATTGGAGAATTAAAATTGCAATTGCAAAAGCAGGAGTCAAAATTGAACGAAGCTTCTGGAAGGCTTAGCAAAAGCAGGAAGTCTGTGATTCCTGAAATTGAAAAAGCCTTGGAGTCTCAGTTGGTACAATTAGGTATGCCTCACGCTAAGATTAATTTCGAACAGACCATTACTGAAGAATATCAGTATTTAGGGCAAGATTTAATTAGGATTCTATTCTCTGCAAATAAAAATGGACAACCTGAAGAAATTTCAAAAGTAGCTTCAGGAGGTGAAGTTTCTCGTTTAATGTTGAGTATTAAATCTTTAATTTCGGCATCTACTGCATTACCATCTATTGTTTTTGATGAAATTGACACAGGTGTCTCAGGAGAAATTGCTGATAAGATGGGAGTTGTTATGCGAAATATGGCAGAAAATATTCAGGTAATCAGTATAACTCACTTACCTCAAATTGCTAGTAAAGGGAGTTATCATTATAAAGTTTATAAAGCTGATGATGAGATAGAAACCTACTCAAATATCGTTCTTTTAGATGAAGAGAGCCGGATAGAGGAGTTAGCTAAAATGCTTAGTGGATCTGACATGACTCAAGCAGCAATGGAAAATGCTAAGGTTTTGTTAGCTAGGTAGATCTGTTTATTAGTTTCTGATTAGAGAATTTATTCAGTCTTAATAAGTAATCTTTTTTTGATTGATTCTAAATAATATTGGTTAAATTTGTAGCTGATAAAATTGAAAAACTTCAAATTATGTCTTATAACTTATTAAAAGGAAAAAAAGGAATCATCTTTGGTGCCTTAAACGATATGTCAATTGCATGGAAAGTTGCAGAATTGGCAGTTGCTGAAGGAGCTGAGATTGTTTTAACCAATACACCCGTTTCCATTCGTATGGGAACTATTGATGAGCTTGCAAAAAAATGTAATGCTCCAGTAATTGCAGCTGATGCAACTAATCCAGAAGATTTAGAGAATCTTTATACAAAATCAATGGAGCATTTTGGTGGTCCTGTAGATTTTATTCTTCACTCTATCGGAATGTCACCTAATGTTCGTAAAGGGAATTCATACGATGAGTTAAACTACGAATACCTTAAGAAAACTCTAGATGTTTCAGCAATCTCTTTTCACAAAGTGATTCAGAAGGCTAAGGAAATGGATGTTGTTGCAGAATGGGGATCTATTATTGCTTTAACATATGCCGCAGCACAAAGAACTATGTATGAGTATAATGACATGGCTGATGCAAAAGCGATGTTGGAATCTATAGCACGTAGTTTCGGTTACATTTATGGTCGTGAAAAGCATGTTCGCGTGAATACTGTTTCACAGTCGCCAACAATGACAACTGCAGGTAGTGGTGTAAAAGGTTTCGATAAACTGATTGACTTCTCTGAGCGTATGTCTCCTCTAGGAAATGCAGATGCTCAAGAATGTGCTAACTATTGTATCACTCTTTTCTCAGATTTAACTAAGAAAGTTACCATGCAGAATTTATTCCATGATGGTGGATTTTCAAACATGGGAATGAGCTACAGAGCAATGGAGCAGTATAACAAGAGTTTTGATGAAAGATGTGACTGTAAATAGTCCATTCTTACCTTATTAATAAGAGCTTCCTATTTAGGAAGCTCTTTTTTGTGCTTATAAAAAAGGGCTTCTTTAAAGAAGTTTTGAGGCCGAATAGTGTCTTCGTTTTTACTGTAAAATCACACCTGTGTATTCCTAGTCTAAAATTTTTATAATCATCTTAGAAATCGTACATTTGTGTCTGATTTTTTGGAGGGAATAAACTTTTATTTTATTCAAATTCCTCTATACTCGGCAAATAAGGAATAGTCAACCAAATTTTGTAAAATGGATAACATTTTGAAAGTGAAGTTTGACTCATTTAAATTAGATTAATGACCAACAAAGCAACTAATATTCATCCAGTTTTCGACCGAATTATTGGTAGAGATGAGAAGGAACAATTTTTAAATCAAAGAGCTCGTGTTATTTGGATGACTGGACTTTCAGGATCTGGAAAAACTACAATTGCAATTGGATTAGAAAAAGAACTTCAGAAAAGAGGATTTTTAACTCAAATTCTCGATGGAGATAATATTCGTACGGGCATTAATAAAAATTTAGGTTTTTCAGACGAGGATAGAACTGAGAATATCCGACGAATTGCTGAGGTTTCGAAGCTATTTGTTAATTGTGGAATCATAACCATTAATTGCTTTGTAAGTCCTACACTTTCGATTCGTGAACAAGCGAAGGAGATTATTGGAGATGCTGACTTTAGAGAAATCTACGTGAATGCATCGTACGAAGAGTGTGAGAAAAGAGACGTAAAAGGTTTGTATAAAAAAGCTCGTAATGGAGAAATTAAAAATTTTACTGGTTTAGATGCACCATTTGAAGCTCCTGAAAATGCCTTTTTAGAAATCGAAACGGCTGATATATCGATTGAAGAATCAGTGAACTGTTTGGTAAAAGCAATTTTATCAGATATTGTACAAGCTTAATTTTAGAATAATAAAAAACAATATACTGCTGATCGTGTTTGGTCACGGAAGAGTAAATAAATTTTTTTCGAATGAATGAATACAATATAAATCACTTAAGAGAACTGGAAGCTGAATCGATTTATGTGATTCGTGAAGTTGCAGCTCAATTCGAGAATCCCGTAATGTTATTTTCGGGAGGAAAGGATTCTATTATCATGTTTCATTTAGCAAGAAAAGCTTTCGCACCTGCAAAAGTACCTTTTGCTTTAATGCATGTTGATACAGGTCACAATTTCCCTGAGACAATTGAATTTCGCGATAGATTGATGAAAGAGACAGGTACTCGTATAATTGTACGTTACGTTCAGGATTCAATTGATCAAGGAAAAGCTATTGAGGAAACTGGTTTTGATGCAAGTAGAAACAAACTACAAACTGTGACTCTTCTTGATGGACTTGAGGACTTGCAAGTAGATTGTGCTATGGGTGGTGGTCGTCGTGACGAAGAAAAAGCCCGAGCAAAAGAACGATTTTTCTCTCATCGTGATGAGTTTGGACAATGGGATCCAAAAAACCAAAGACCAGAGCTTTGGAATCTTTTTAATGGTAAAAAGAACATGGGTGAGCACTTTAGAGTTTTCCCAATTTCGAATTGGACTGAGATGGATGTATGGCAATATATCTATCTAGAAAATATCGATATCCCAAATATTTATTTCTCTCACGAGCGCGATGTTTTCTTGCGTCATGGTAACTTATTATCAGCTTCTGATTTTATTCCTATGCGCGATACTGAAAAAGTAGAAAAGAGAATCGTTCGTTTTAGAACTATTGGTGATGCGACTTGTACAGGTGCTATTGAGTCAGAAGCAAATACTCTTGAAGATATTATTGAAGAAGTAGCTGCTACAAGAACTACTGAACGTGGTACACGTCACGATGACAAGCGTTCTGAAGCTGCTATGGAAGATCGTAAAAAAGAAGGATACTTTTAATCCACTTCAAAGCTTTAAATATTAATTCGGATACTTATATATCTGAATAAAAAGATAGATTAGAGATTAAGTTCTCGTTTATAAATCTAGAATAAAAGAATTAAATATGTCAGATAAAACATCAGGATATTTAGATATGGAGCTTTTGCGTTTCACTACTGCAGGTAGTGTTGATGACGGAAAAAGTACTCTAATTGGACGTTTATTATACGATAGTAAAGCCATTTTTGAAGATCAAATGGAGGCTATTGAAATTTCTAGTAAAAAGCGTGGTGATACTGAGGTGGATCTTGCTTTACTTACCGATGGTTTGAGAGCTGAACGTGAGCAAGGAATTACTATTGATGTAGCTTACCGTTATTTTGCAACTCCAAAGCGTAAATTTATTATTGCTGATACACCAGGTCATATTCAGTACACAAGAAATATGGTAACAGGAGCTTCTACAGCTAACTGTGCTCTTATTTTGGTTGATGCTCGTCATGGTGTGATTGAGCAAACCTTACGTCACTCATATATTGCTAACTTATTACAAATTCCTCACCTTATTGTTTGTATCAATAAGATGGACTTGATGAGTTACTCTGAAGAGACCTACGAAAGTATTAAAAACGAATATCAGAAAGTTGCTGATAAATTGAATATTAAAGATGTTCGATTTATTCCTATCTCAGCCAAATTTGGTGATAATGTGGTTGATGCATCTGAAAATATGGATTGGTATAAGGGTGAGACCTTATTGAACCTGTTGGAGACTATTGAAATACTTGATGATAGAAATCATGAAGATGCTCGTTTCCCAGTTCAATATGTTATCCGTCCTCAGAGTGATGAATATCATGATTATCGTGGATTCGCTGGTCGTGTAGCTAGTGGTGTTTTTAAGCCTGGCGATAAAGTGAAAGTTTTACCTTCAGGAAG
>TARA_R110001583_G_scaffold24480_10_pt1 | contig 17623 bp, 15 predicted proteins | sample TARA_R110001583 | Tara Oceans TARA_R110001583 (sample SAMEA4398432) | marine metagenome | biome: Polar Biome; feature: [MES] marine water layer (ENVO:01000295) within the mesopelagic zone...; material: water (ENVO:00002006), including particulate matter (ENVO:01000060) such... | reverse complement strand
TGTGAGTTTGGCAAAGGTGGTTTGTGCAAGCCCTATGGCCGCCTGAACGTGAAGATTGGTGATGACGATGATCTCGGCACCTTCATCTTTCGCACGACTGGCTACAACAGCATTCGGACCCTTGCGGCCAGGCTGAGCTACTACCAGGCAGTCTCTGGTGGCTTACTGGCGTACATGCCGTTGGAACTGAAGCTACGGGGCAAAAGCACCAGGCAGAGCCATGGAACCCCAGTGTATTACGTGGATCTGGTCACCAGGGACGGTATGAGCCTGATAGAAGCAATCACCTGTGCCCGAGAACAATTCCAGAAGTTTCAAGAAGCCGGCTATGACCAGGAGGCGCTGGAAAGATCCGCGATGGGTGGCTTTGGGAATAGCCTGTTTGAAGAGCTGGGAGAGGGGTCGGGCGACGTGATTGAAGAGTTCTTCAGCACCGAAATCGCCAAGCCAGAGACCAGGAATTCTAAAGAGAACGCCCAAAGCCACTTGCAAGCGATTCGGCGAGAGCTTTCTGGCGGAGGACGCGGTACTGATCTCTCAAGTCAGCGATCAGCACCAGCCTGATCAATCGCAGGTAAAAGTTCACAAGGGTGACAGCCAAGGCAGTGGGCAATGATGTAGAGCTTCTTCAAGGTCAGGTTTACCTGGCCTCGCTCGATCTTGCCCATATAACTCCGGTCGATACCGGAGGCATAGGCCAGCTGTTCCTGAGTGAACCCTTTAGCCTTCCGAATTTCTACAAGCCGCCTGCCGAGAGCAGCGTTTAACTCTTCGCCCATATTCAGCCCCGTTTAGATGGCTTGAATATGAGGTTTTGAGGTTAACCACTCCACGGCATATACTACCCATTTTCGCCAAAAGACAGGCGTTGAGTAGCAGTTACAGGGAATGGAATCAGCGACAGCTGGCTCTGGTTCGTGGGCTGCACGTTGGAACCAATGGAGAATAACTTATGAAAACTAGAGCGCTGAAACCGTTTGCCATAGCCACCTTGGGCGCACTCGCCCTTGGTCTTGCAGGATGCTTCGGAGGAAGCTCATCCAGTTCAGATAATTCCAGTTCAACCAATACGGGCGAAGAAACCAGCTCAGTAATGACGCCAACTTCAGAACTGAGTGGCAAGCAAACTGGGAGTTTTCAGGATGCCGCTGTTGAAGGGTTGACCTACTGGACTGCTTCAAACGGCCTGGGTCAAACCGGAGAGAACGGCAGCTTTAACTTTGAACCGGGCGAAGTGATCGCGCTGTACCTGGGTAATGAATTGGTCACCCTGACCGATGCCGAGCTGTATTCCACGCCGATGGACACGCTCTCCGTTCGCACCATCACCCAGCAAGGCTTGGGACATCCCCATCAGGGCCTTAACGTGCTCAGGCTGTTGCAGACCATCGACTCCAGTGCTGATGAGGCGACAATCGCCATTCCTGACAGCTTCCACGCTGATCGCAACGGTAGCCTGGTTGGGCTGAACTTTGCGCAAAGCACAGCCGACTTCGCCGCTTCAAGTGAGGTGGATACCGTCCTGACCGCAGCTGGCAAACAGGGTGAAAAGTTGGTTGATAGGAGTGTCGCTGCAGCTCACCTCAAGCAAACGCTCGAAAACCTCGACAACAATGTTATTGACCTGAGGGGAACGTGGGTCGGGACGTCCACGTACTTGAGTGAGTTCGGCGACACTCCCGATCCGTCGTGCGTGGACGTGGGCCCGGCTACTTGGGTCGTCGGGAACGAAACCGTGTTCCTGTCTGGTGTTGAACTGAACAGCGAAACAAACGGGGGCGTTACCACTTGCTCCGGTGAAGACTACGCCAATGCCGAGACAAGTGACTGGCCAGGTGTTAGCACAGCGACCAACAACGGTGTGACCGGGGTGGAGTGGCTGATTGGTGACAACGGCGCGCTGGACTTCGACTGTGGTCCGGAGTGCACCTTGGCGGAACTGCGTGGGACCATCGATGACTGGGAAGAAGTTTGCCTGGCGAACGACTTCTACGCCAGTAAAAGCGAAGGCGATCTGATCGACTTTGATCAGGACACAGACTACTGCGCCGAGAGCGCACAGCACAACGGCCCCGTCGTTGGCTACTCTGAAGTGACCTACGTGGACCGTCTGGGTGGTGATCGCCTCGTGAGGGTGAAACGGGACTTCTACGCGTCCTTTGCACCTGCACCAACGGCCGAGCGGGCCACTGGCTTCCAGGAGAACGGTTTTGTTCTGGATGTCATGAACCGTAAAGAGGCGTTGGAGCACACTGTGGATCTGACTCAGGGTGAGTGGGTAGAAAAGCTCATTTCCGCAACCGATACCCAAACAATGGACGGCGGTACCTACGTCTTCCCCGTGGACAGTCCCAGCGTGGCGCTGGAATGCGCCGGCGGCTTCAACGCCTGTACCTGGGAGGAACTGAACGGCAGCTACGTCGATGGCGCTGGCAACACCGTGCAGTACATCCACGTCCGCGGCACCAATGTCATCAACTGGGTCGAAGGCGATACTGTTGGTACTCTGACCCTCGCCGTCGGCAGTTGATTGCTCTCGGGTCGCTGGCGGGAACGCTGGCGACTCACAGGGTGATTCTGCTCCGGTTATGTTCGCCGGAGTACCTAGAGGGAGCGTTCTGCTTCCTCATTTTTTGTTTTCACTAGGCTGCAGCAGCTGCGCGAATCCTCTCTTGAGGCTTGCTGACTGCTCGTAGGTTTTGCCCAGACTTTGAATCTATCTACGGGTGTGGATACGAAACTAACGCCTCGGTGTCAACCAATGGCGGTATGAGCCGGGGCACCCTGTAATTCACCGGGTAGATCGAAACTGTCGACACTGCGACCAATCCATTCAGCCTGCTCCCAGTTCCGGCGGTCAAAGTACAGGTACATAGTGCTCTCGGGGAGGCTCGCAGGTTTCTTGAGTACCAGATAAATAAACTGAGTACCGGAATTGACCAAAGCTTGTGTCATGGTCTTGGGGCGCGGTTGAGGCTAGGAGTGCCGCTGCACCTGGGTAAGTCCGAGTTGGTGTGAAAGGTGGCTACCTATGCTGTGGTAGCCACGCTCTTTTATTGTCGCAGTCTGTTTTCGTTATGAGTGTTCCCTATGTTTAGTCGGTATCGTAACTGCCGAGGCTCCAAATGGTTCGACTTCCGTTGTCGATGTCACGGTCTTCGATCGACTCTCTGATCCATGCGTCCAATTCAGACTCTACCCAACCTTCGCGGCCATCAAACAAGGGAACCGGACTAGGGAACTTGCCCGCTTTGGAATTGTCGATGATAGATTCGCCGGATAGGGCCGTTTTCTTGATGACGTCTTCTAGTTTAAGTAAGCGCATTATTTATACTCCTGACTGGTTGTGTTCAGAAGATGTGGGGGGCGTGTAAGAAATGATGAGATGCTGGTAAACGTCCAGAGAATCTGCCGTTGGGGATTAGCCATACCCTTGCACAACAATCGTCCTCTCGTCGTCGCGCGTTCAACCATGTCCAAAGTGGTCCTGGCTATTTGAGTGCTTCTGGGAGTTCATGAGCCCTCAAAACCGGTGGTTAAGTGGCTTTGCTTAGCTTGGGCTATTGTCCTTCGCGAGTGTCTAGCCGGTAGAATTCTTTGTAGGCGAACTCGTAGTCTACCTGGAGAACGGTTTCTCACTGGACTTCATGAACCGCAAGGTGGCGTTGGGTCACACGGTTGACCTGACGTGGGTGGAAAAGGTGATCTCAGCAGCTGATCAACAGACCGTAGACGGCGTGAACCTACACCTTCCCGACCGATAGGGCTAGTATCGCCTTCGAGTGTGCCGGTGGCTTCGAAAGCCGTACCTGGGAAGAGTTGAATGGCAGCTACGACGATGGTTCTGGCAACACTGTCCAGTAAATTCATGTTCGTGGTACCAACGCTTTCAACTGGGTCGAAGGCGACACCGTTGGGGCATTGACACTGGCTGCAAGTAACTAAAAGCCAGCTGAGCCGCCGGTTTGGAGCCGGCGATCCAACCTTCCATCGAGATCCACTGGTGTCTATCAAAGATCGCGAAAATATTAAAGGCCTCAGCCTCTCGAGGAGCTGTGCCGCATATCTCGATCAATCTGCTTTTCCTGCAACCACTTATATATTTCGGAATCAATCCAGCCAACAGCCCTGCCGCCAAGGTAGATGGGCCGGGGGAACGTGCCCGCATCAACATATTTGTACAGTGTGGATCTGGCCAGTCCGGTTTTCGCTTGTACTTCCGCCAACCTGAGTACTCTCATATTTCGTCCTCCTTCATTGATCAGAGTATTTGACGGAGGGTTCAAGCCGTAATGTCGGACATAGGCTCAGGGTCAACATCATGCAGGTTGTGATCGTAGATGACTCAGATACCAGTAGCGCCGAAAGTCAGAGTGGACTCTGATACAGACGGGGGCGTCCTTGACGAGGTCCATAGGGGGTTGCAGGTTTGCGGCTCGTCTGAAAGGTCCTGCCGTTAACCATCATGACGGCGTATTCGTCGATCTTGGTCAAGTATTTGGCCACCTTGAAAAGCCCCCTTTGCTTTTCTGTGTCATGGTAGTCGATGCATCCCATGGCGTTGTAGTAATAGATTTTCTCCGCATCGAGATTGCAATTCCAAGGATGACCTTGGTAACCGGTAATGGCCTTGACCCACATTTCATTAATAAGGCGAGCCTTAGTAATGTCCTCCTGGCATTGATGACCGTCGAAGAAGAAGATGAAGTGGTAATGGAAGCCCTTCTTGGGTTGCCATTCCAGCTTCCAGGCGTACCCCAACAGATGGTTGAACAGGGAGTGGGTGTTAAAGGCGAGGCAGAGTTGCTCTCGGTGGTAACGAGCCGTTTCATAGTCGATGTAGGGGCTGTCGAACTCACTGTAGCCCAGGTCTACCCGAACAACCATTAGGCGACTATGGCACTCAAAGAGTGCTTCCATGAGCTCACAGAGGCGCTTGTAATTGTCGCGGCTATTGCGTCGGTTGCGATTACACTCGTAGGCAAAGTCCGGCTGTCCCATGCTTTGGTACCAGGCTTCTAAGCGTTGACTGAGATCTGTGACCACTTGTTCCGCCGCCTGACGGCTCATTGCTGGTGGTTGACGAAATCCAGCCTCGTGCAGATATCTACACTGACCGAAGGCCCACAGGAAACGAGTAGCGTAGGGGCTGGGTCGATAGTGCTGACCAATATCCGTCTTCTCAAACATGGTCACTAATACGGTGAAGACTGTAGTCAGCGCATCTAACAATGGATCTGGAGCCAAGATAACCTTCTCGGCACCAAAGGCTTCTGGTTGAATCAGCCGTTGGTGATCAAAAGCATGCCGCGCATGAGTCAAAGCTTTCAACTGCTGGTCGACCCAAACGAGGTCGTGGCGCCAGTGGTAATCTGAGGGAAGTGTAATTGGCTGACCGAGGGTATTGGTAATGAGTTCACCGCCATGTAATCCGCCCAACCCTTCCAGCATCTCTTCGTCAGTCGGGGTGTCGTGGTATGTGTATGAGTCCACTGTATGTCTCCAGGCCAAATGAGTTGAGCGTTGTGCTCATACCATTACCTGGCATGTAAAAATTTACTCTGCCGTCAGTATTGCCCTGCTGAACTGTCGGCGTGATTCTTTTAGGAATCACACCTCATCACCGTATCCTATTAGCCGTTGCTCTGTAGTGGGCTTTCACTACGTGAGCCCACTGTCTGCTCTGCCTCTACTCTTGTGTGTTGTTACATGTCTTATTGATAACCATTTCTAATCAATAACATAGAAACCCAAAGTCGATTGAGACCGCGAGACGGGAATCTTCAGCGCATTGTGTTCGTGACCTCGAGAAAAAGCAGAGATTCGGGGGAGTGGCAGCTTTAAGAGTTAGCGTTGGTAGCCGTTCAGAGTTGAGGCGCCATGTAGAGAAAAAGCCCCTGTCGAGACTGTATTAGCATTCAGCAACACCCGCACCGCGAAGTTTCCACGGGGCGCTAGTGTCCATAGGGTGCGGCATCCGAGGCTGGGCGATAGCCCAGTAAACCAAGCGTTGCTCCTACGATATCCATATAATTCGAACGATGGTTTTTGTTCACAAAGTCGGTGGCCGCGCTCAGTACTGAGGACCAATAGGTCACCTGAGTCTGCGGCGCATTATCTTCCTCCACGAGTTCTTTTGATCTCCGGTGAAGTCTCGATAATCCGCTTTGCCCCTCAAGTAGCAGAGTGAGTATTGCCCTAAAATTTGCCTCCTCTCCCTGAGATTCACGGAATATCAACGGCGCCCGGTGGCCCACCGTGCCCCATGCGTCCTCTGCGGTTACATTCTGATTCAGGAGTGATTCAAAAAACTTAGGGTCGCGCTGTTTTTGAACCAGTAACCAGAGAATCGCCCTCGAAAGCATCGGAGCAAGGTTCGTGTTTGCAGTGTACACCGCTCCCGCTTCCAGCAAAAGTCGTTCAATTTCGCGTAGTGAAAGCTCGTACGATATGGCCAGCCGTGCAATGAAATCCGTGGAAAATGAATTCCTGGCAGTGTTTGCAAGTCCTCTGCCTTCGAATAGGTCTGCCATGCCGAGCCTCGTGATCGTGTAATGGCAAAAGGCATGGAGGTCTGGCTCAGGAAGCTTCAGTTGCAGATGAAAGAACTTGTTGAGATACCGGTGTCCGTCATAACCCTGGCCATAGTGGCCTTTGATGGTTTCTCCGAGTTGATCAATGTCCACCCCCATCACGAAAACAACACCGTCAACATTGAAGAAATGCTTGATCGATTCCAGGAGTTCGACGGCGTAATTTGGGCGACAACGATCCAGCTCATCCACGATTATGACCAGCGGGAAGCCATTTTCCTGTTCCTCAAGTTTTTTGGCGTAGTTCCGAAGTGAGTCCCGGAAACCAGCAGCCGAAAGTTTGGCGTTTTCGTGGTCAGCCAATTTTTTTTCGACCAGCTTTTCCGAGAGTTCATCGATCCCGTGGATGTCCACCAAACCGCTTGTCAGCACCTTAACTGCAAGAGGTGCTATGTGTTGAAGCAAGTCGCCACCCTTTTTCTTGATCTTCTCAATAGAGTTAGACTCGTCATCGTCATCGGTTAACTGCCCACTCAATTCCTGGATCAGAGCAACGAGGGCATCGTGGGTGTAATCGACCTCCCAAGCGCTGAATTTGACGACTTTTGCGCCCTGCGACCGTAGTGATACTGTCCACATATCGAGAAAACTGGTCTTTCCAGTTCCCCAAGGGGCGGTGAGCGAAATAACGGCTGGCCCCTCGGCTTGTTTAACGAGATTCGTAAGCCGCTCCCCAGTCTCCTGCAGTTTGAAGGCACTGGCGGCCCAGGGATTATCTGAGGGTATTTCCAGTTTCTGTGGCTCGAATCGCATCAGTCCTTATGCTCCGTCGTGGTGAAGTCTCGAATGCCGTGCGCCTTGCTTAATGCAACCGGTCGAATACCGGGCTTATCGGCCTGAGGCCCGTTCTATCACTTCTCCGGATCCGCTGGTAGACTTTCCTGTTGATCACTTTTCTGGTTTCAGTTAAATCAGCATCTTACGGGATCTTTGAAGGCCTTTTTACCAATGAACGCAGTAGAAATCGAAGAAGCAATATCCGATCTCGCCCTGGAGGCGTTCGACCAGGACGAATTCCCCTTCGCCTTCCTGCGCGCCTTTGGCAACAAAGAAACCACCATCAAACGGCTCAGGGCCGGTACTACGAACAAATCCGACGTCGGTGGCGTACTGCAGACCAACAATATTCACATTGCGGTTGCGGAGGTCGGGCAGGTTACTCACACTTTGAATAAACTAAGGCAAAGCCCTGCGACGACCAGATCCAAGGTCCGCTTCATTCTCTCTACGGACGGCGCCGATTTCGAGGCTGAAGACCTCGATACTGGCGAGACGGTCGCGTGCGAGTACCAGAAATTCCCAGACCATTTTGGCTTCTTCTTGCCGCTGGCAGGCATCTCCACAGTCAAGCAGGTTCGTGACAGCTCCTTCGACATACGGGCCACCAGTCGCCTGAACCGTCTTTACGTCGAGCTGCTGAAAGACAACCCGGGCTGGGGAGGAAGTGAGCAGCGCCATGAGATGAACCACTTCATGGCCAGGCTGATCTTTTGCTTTTTTGCTGAGGATACCGATATTTTTGCCGGTGAAAGCCTGTTCACCGATACCGTGGAGCAGATGAGTGCACGGGATTCTTCCAACACTCACGAAGTGATCATTGAGATCTTCCGGGCAATGAACACTAGGGCTGATGTTCGCCAGGCTGAAAGCCTGCGGGGGTGGACCAAGGACTTCCCATACGTGAATGGCGGCTTGTTCTCAGGCAGCATCCAGGTGCCGAAATTCAGTAAGATCGCACGTTCCTATCTACTACACATCGGCAACCTCGACTGGACACAGATTAACCCGGACATTTTTGGTTCGATGATCCAGGCTGTGGCTGATGATGACGAGCGCGGTTCCCTGGGCATGCATTACACCAGTGTGCCGAACATTTTGAAGGTGCTGAACCCGCTGTTCCTTGATGACCTCCGGGATAAGCTGGAAGAAGCCGGTGAAAGCCCTCGCAAACTGCTGAATCTCCGCAACCGCATGGCCAGGATTCGGGTGTTTGATCCGGCCTGTGGTTCCGGGAATTTCCTGGTGATCGCCTATAAGCAGATGCGAGAAATCGAGAATGAGGTTAATGAACGGCGGGGTGAGCCAGGACGCAGAAGCGATATTCCGCTAACCAATTTTAGGGGTATTGAGCTGCGGGATTTTTCGGCAGAGATTGCGAGGCTCGCGCTTATTATCGCTGAGTACCAATGCGATGTCGTATATCGAGGGCAAAAAGAAGCTTTGCAGGAGTTTCTGCCTCTTGACGCAGAAAATTGGATTACCTGTGGAAATGCTCTCAGATTGGAATGGTTGAGTGTTTGCCCTCCAACTGGGGCAGGTGTGAAGCTAAATGCGAATGATCTATTTGAGACGCCCTTGGATCAGTCGGAAATCGATTTCGAGAATGAGGGTGGCGAAACCTATATTTGTGGTAATCCGCCGTATTTAGGTAGTCAGGGGCAGTCGGCTAGTCAAAAGGCGGACCTAAAGGCCGTGTTTGAAGGACGTGCTAAAATTTGGAAGTCTCTAGATTACGTGGCTGGATGGTTTATGAAGGCTGCAATTTATGGGAGAACTACTGATGCTGCAACGGCCTTTGTAGCCACGAACTCAATCTGTCAGGGGAAGCAAGTTGCTCTTCTTTGGCCCGCGATCTTCGAGACTGGGCATGAAATTTCATTCGCTCACACTTCGTTTAAGTGGGCAAATCTTGCAAGTCATAATGCCGGTGTCATCGTTACGGTTATCGGAATGGCTAATAAGATCCGGAAGCCTCGCCTCATTTTTACTCAAAGTGAGGGCGATAAGTTTACCGCCAAGGTTGTTGAAAACATAAACGGATACCTTGTTTCCGGGAAAAACGTTCACGTTGAAAAAACATCCCGATCGATTAGTGGGTTGCCCCGCATGACGTTTGGCAATCAGCCAATCGATGGTGGCAACTTGGTGGTAACGCATGCCGAAAGACAGCATATATTGGCCCAGAACCCAGACTCCGAGAAATTTGTATACAAATACCTTGGTTCTCGGGAGTACATAAACGGAATCCAGCGATGGTGTCTCTGGATCAATCCTGAAGAGGAGGGCTTTGCTGCAGATAATCCCGTGATAAGGGATAAGGTTGAGTCAGTTAGAGTATTTCGTTCATCGAGTGACCGTAAGGAAACGGTGGAGCAAGCAGCTAATCCTTACCAGTTCGTTTACCGGCCACACAAAGAATGCCATACCACAGTGATAGTGCCGAGCGCGTCCTCTGAGCGGAGGCCTGTGTTGCCGTGTGGCATTGTTCCGAAAGGAACTATCGTCTCTAACCTCGCATTCGCGATCTACAACGCTCCGTTATGGACAGTTGCGCTGATCGCATCGCGGCTCCATTTGGTTTGGGTCGGCACTGTCTGTGGTAAGTTGAAAACAGATTTTCGTTACTCCAATACTCTGGGTTGGAACACTTTTCCCGTGCCTCGGCTGACAGAAAAGAATAAGGCTGACCTCACGCATTGTGCAGAGAATATTCTGCTCGCCCGAGAGACCCATTTTCCCGCCACCATCGCTGAACTGTACGATCCGGAAAGGATGCCAGCAAACCTTCGAGAAGCACACGATCAGAATGATGAGGTAATTGAACGAATTTACATAGGTAGGCGCTTCAAAAACGATACAGAGCGCGTTGAAAAACTGTTTGAGCTTTACACCAAAATAACCGCATCTGCCAAGCAGAATGAAATGGAGGCAAGGTGAGCAGTCTCAGCGATGTCGAAAAACGTTATTTCGAAAAGTTGCTTGGGATGCAGAGCGGGTATGTCCTGGACTACTCCGATGCGACGTTCGGCGAGTTTTTTAATCGCCACGGGATCAACATCCATGGCCAAAAATACCAGACCTACGGCACTTCCAAGGCCAAAAAAATGCGGGCGTTCTGGGAGCGAGAGTCAGATATGTTGGTGGGGGTAGTGTTGGGTGAGATGCTGGATGCTTATGAGGCAGATTGCAGTCTGAATAGTCGAAATGCAGAAATTGTAGTTCTCGAAAAGGCTCGATGTATCGTCGCGCGGTTATCCGGTGCTCCTGTGCCTTCAAAGCCGACCAAAACCGTCGATGATTTTTTGCATAACGAATTTACGATTCCGAACATCCGCAAGTTGCCCATTGAGGCAATGGCAGTCCCAATCATCGAAAATCGCCTCAGCGAAGCGCGTACAGCGATGGGAGCGGGCGCATACCTGTCCACTATTTTTCTTTGCGGCAGTGTGCTGGAAGCGGTCCTTCTCGGTGCGGCTCAAAGTGAGCCAGCGCGCTTCAATTGCGCTTCTGCGAGCCCGAAGACGGCTGACGGCAGCGTGAAGCGTTTTCACGAGTGGAGCCTTGCACAGTTTATAGACGTTGCATGTGAGGCTGGCTTGTTAAAACCCGATGTGAAGAAGTTTAGCCACGGGCTTCGGGATTTCAGAAACTATATCCATCCATATGAACAGATGGTATCCGGATTTTCGCCGGATGAGCACACAGCGAAAGTGTGTTTTCAAGTGCTCAAAGCCGCACTTGCCAGTGTCGCGGGAGATAGGCGATGAACCTTATGTCTAAGTATTTCGCCATGTTGGCCCAGTCGCAAGAAATTGGGTTTTGCGGTTCTAAGTTATGAGCGAGCTCATCCTCTATACATCCGATGACGGCCAAACCCAACTCCACCTGCGCGCAGAAAGTGGCAGTGTTTGGCTAAGTCAGCTAGAGATTGCCGAGCTGTTCCAGACGAGCAAGCAAAATGTCTCGCTCCATGCCAAGAACATCTTTGCAGATGAAGAGCTGCGTCAGAATTCAGTTGTAAAGGAATCCTTGACAACTGCCTCGGACGGCAAGAACTATCGCACCAAGCTCTACAACCTTGATTTGATCTTGGCCATCGGCTACCGCGTCCGCTCTCCCCGTGGCGTCCAGTTCCGCCAATGGGCCAGCGCCCACCTCAAGGAATTCCTGGTTAAAGGCTTCGTAATGGACGACGAGCGCCTGAAGAACCCGGGTGGGTGGGATTACTTCGACGAGTTGCTGGAACGCATCCGCGAGATCCGGGCATCGGAGAAGCGGTTTTATCAGAAGGTGCGGGACCTGTTCGCTCTCAGTTCGGATTACCGGGCCAAGGAGCGGGAAACCTCCATTTTTTTTGCCGAGGTCCAGAACAAACTGATCTACGCTGTTACAGGACATACAGCCGCTGAGCTGGTGTTGGATCGTTCAAACCCGGACCAGCCCAATATGGCCCTGACCAGTTGGAAGGGTTCCCGGGTGCGTAAGCAGGATGTGATCATCGCTAAGAACTATCTCACCGGAGATGAAATGGACAGCCTCAATCGCCTGGTGGTGATCTTCCTGGAACAGGCTGAGCTTCGGGTGAAGCAGCAGAAAGATCTTACCCTGGATTTCTGGCGCAATAACGTGGATCGCATGCTGGACTTCAATGATCGGCCGATTCTAGAGGGGGCTGGTTCCGTGAGCCGCGAGAACATGGAAAAGGTTGCGTACCAGCGCTATGAAGAATTTGATCAGCAGCGCCGTTCCATCGAAGCTCGCCAGGCCGACGAGGAGGACCTCAAAGAGCTTGAACAGCTCGAGGACCAAGTGATACACCAGGCCCGCACTCCAGATAAAAATCCAGGCAGGGATTAAAACAGGAAGTATCCATGACCAAAACCGTTCCGTCCGTTTCAGTCTCCTATGCCCGCAACGGCAGCTCGACCAAATCCAACGAGCTGGGAATGCGGCCAATGCAGGAGCGTGCCTTTGAGCGGCGCGGAGAGCAGTATCTGTTGATCAAATCGCCACCGGCATCGGGTAAAAGCCGGGCGTTGATGTTCATTGCGCTGGATAAGTTGCACAACCAGGGATTGCAGCAGGCAATCATTGTGGTGCCGGAGAAGTCTATCGGTGCCAGCTTTGTTGATGAGCCCCTCAGCGATTTTGGCTTCTGGGCGGATTGGCATGTAGAGCCGAAATGGAATCTTTGCAACGCGCCTGGGACTGACAACGGCGGCAAGGTGAAGTCGGTTGGTGCCTTTCTGGCCTGCGAAGACAGGGTCTTGGTGTGTACCCATGCGACGTTCCGCTTTGCCGTCGAACAGTTCGGTGTCGCCGCCTTTGATGATCGTCTGATTGCCGTGGATGAGTTCCACCACGTTTCCGCCAATCCAGATAACCGGCTTGGCTCGCACCTCGGCGACTTTATAGCCCGGGACAAGGTGCATATCGTTGCTATGACCGGGTCCTACTTTCGGGGCGATGCGGAGGCCGTGTTGGCACCCACGGAAGAGGCTCGGTTTGATACGGTCACCTACACTTATTACGAACAGCTGAACGGCTACGAGTACCTGAAGCAGCTTGATATAGGCTACTTCTTCTATTCCGGCTCCTACGCGGACAGCATTCTGGAAGTGCTGAATCCAAACGAGAAGACCATCATTCACATTCCCAACGTGAATTCCCGGGAGAGCACGAAAGACAAGGTCCGGGAGGTGGAGCATATCATCGAGGAGCTTGGCGACTGGCAGGGCACGGATCCGAAAACGGGTTTCCAGCTGGTGAAAACCTCATCCGGTAAACTGCTGCGCATTGCCGATCTGGTCGACGATGATGCGTCAAAGCGGGATCGTGTGTCTGCAGCCCTGAAGGATTCCACCCAGAAGAATAACCGTGACCATGTAGACATCATCATTGCCTTAGGCATGGCCAAAGAAGGGTTCGACTGGATCTGGTGTGAGCACGCGCTAACTGTTGGCTACCGTTCGAGCCTGACGGAGATCGTCCAGATCATCGGCCGTTCCACCCGTGACGCACCCGGCAAAACCCGCGCACGCTTTACCAATCTGATTGCAGAGCCAGATGCCTCTGAGCAGGCGGTAACAGAGGCGGTGAACGATACTCTGAAAGCTATCGCCGCCAGTTTGCTGATGGAGCAGGTGCTCGCCCCTCGCTTTGAGTTCAAGCCCAAAGCAACAGCCAGCGGCCCGGCAGAGGGGTATGACTACGGTGAGGATGGGTACGACCCCAACAAGTGCAATGTCGGGATTAACGAAGAGTCTGGCCAGTTCCAGATCGAGATCAAGGGCCTGGCTGAACCGAAGAGTGAGGAGGCGTCCCGCATTTGCACGGAAGACCTGAACGAGGTGATTGCCAGCTTTGTGCAGGACAAGACCACGATAGAGCGGGGCTTGTTTGATGAAGAGCTGGTTCCGGAAGAGCTGACCCAGCTTAGCATGGGGAAAATCATTAAAGACCGTTATCCGGAGCTGGACGCCGAAGACCAGGAGGCGGTTCGCCAGCATGCCATTGCCGCGTTAAACATGACCCAGCAAGCCAAGCAGGCGTTGCTTGACACCGTCATTGGCGAGGGAGGCGAGGGTGCAGGTGCCGGTGAGGAATCCGCCATTAAGCCCAACACCGCCTTGATTGCGGGCGTGCGGAAGTTTGCCATGGACGTGACGGAACTGGATATCGACTTGATCGACCGGATTAACCCGTTCAGCGAGGCCTATGCCATTCTAGCCAAGACCATGAGCGAGGAAAGCCTGAAGAACATTGCCGCGATTATTTCAGCCAAACGCACCACCTTGTTACCAGAAGAGGCCAAGGAGCTGGCGATTCGTGCTGTTAAGTTCAAGCGGGAGCGGGGCCGGTCGCCCTCCAACACCTCACAGGATGCCTGGGAAAGGCGAATGGCTGAGGGTGCGGCTGCCTTCATGAGATACCGGGAAGAGGGCCGTTACGATGGATCTTGATGAGCTAAGTGCAGAACTACAGGACTTTGCCCAGCCAAAGAAAGAAAAGCAGCTGAGTGCCCGGCAAGAACGCATCATTGCAGGCTTTGAAGAGATTCAGCGGTTTGTTGACGAGCATGACCGCGTTCCCCAGCACGGTGAAGACCGAGATATTTTCGAGCGCCTTTACGCCGTGCGCCTGGACCGGATTCGGACCCTGGAGGAATGCCGGGAGCTCCTGACGGATCTTGATCACCAGGGGCTGCTAGACGGCAAGGCCGTTGTTCAGACCGACTCGCCGGACGAAATGGATGATGAGGAACTGATGGCCGAACTCGAAGACATGGCGCCGGGTGTTGAGCTGACTGAGTTGCGCCACGTTCGTTCGACAGCCGAAAAACGGGCGGTAGAAGATATTGCCAATCGCACTCTGTGTGAAGACTTTGATCAGTTCAGGCCCCTGTTCCAGGAAGTGGAATCCGAGCTTAAAGCGGGAATTCGCGAGACCCGGCGCTTTGGCCAGGACACCAGTATTGAGCAAGGCAACTTCTTCATCCTGAACGGCCAGATGGTTTACGTCGCTGAAATAGGGGAGATGTTCAAAGCCCCCAACGGCGAAAGAGACGCCAGGCTGCGTGTGATCTACTCCAACGAAACAGAAAGTGACATCCTGCTTCGCTCCCTGCAACGGGCACTTTATAAAGACGAAACCGGTCGCCGTATCACCGAACATGACGCCGGGCCGCTGTTCCGGGATACCTGGGATGAGGACGATATAGAAAGCGGCACTATCTACGTGCTCCGGAGCAAGTCACAGAACCCGTTTGTAGCCGAGCACCGGGAGCTGATACACAAGATCGGAGTGACTGGCGGCAAGGTGGAAACCCGCGTCGCCAACGCTGAACACGATGCCACGTATCTTTTAGCCGAAGTGGAAATCGTGGCCACGTACAAATTGGCTGGGATTAACCGAACCAAACTGGAAGCATTGCTTCATCGCGTGTTTGCGCCTGCCCAGTTGGACCTGGAGATCAAGGATCGGTTTGGTCACCCTGTGAAGCCCCGGGAATGGTTCTTGGTACCGCTGTCAGTGGTTAATGAAGCGGTTGATCGGATTCGGGATGGGTCTATTACTAAACTGGTATACGATCCCGGCAATGCCCGGCTTGTGCCGGGATCGCCTTCGGAACAGCACTGATTTCTTCTCGCATTAGATCTCGGCAAGCTCCTTGTCTGGATCTATTGCGTACTTTCTACAGATGTTGAAAGAATCTGTCAGGAAGGCAGGGAGCCTGGATATATCGCTTTTAAAGAATGCAATATAGCTCTTCTTATCGCCTCTGTGGGGAGGCGTGCCAGGGGGTGTGAGCTCTAAATCTTGGAACACATCTTTCAGAGAGCGTGAACCTTCTTGCAAGCGGTCTGGCTGGGCACCGAGCATCGCCATCATATGCAATTTTTTTAGCTCTGTTAGCTCGAATTGATTCAAGTACTCGACCAACGGGTCGGCAAGGTGACGTGTTTCCCTCAAATATTCCGGGCTCTCAAGGGGCTGGTGCGCATCAATATTGTGTTTTTCCCGTAACGCGCGGCGCTTCGTTTCTGCATTGGCGGCAATTTCGATTACGTTTTGAGCTAAAAAGGTTGGAGACATTGGATTCACTTTCTTGGGTCCGATGATGTTGTTGCTGATCATACTGGACTCAATAGTGTCATTAAACATGAAGCCCGAGCCATCTGTTGGTTAGCGAATTTAATCCGCCACCAATTCTTCAGGCTCTCCTGCCAATCCCAAATTCGTCGTACTCTGAACGGGCTCGCATACTAGCGGGCAAGGTATATGCGTTTTCAGCAGATGATGAAATGCCTCGACCTGGTGGAAGCTTGGATCGAGCCAGAGCTCAAAATCATCTGGCCGTAGCATCAGGGGAATGCTTTTCGGATGAATGTGGCTAAACCGTGGGTGGGGCGGCTGCGTGATTACTGTGAATGAGTTCACCCACTCATCGCCAAAGTGCCATGCCTGCCAAAGCCCAGCCAGCGCTGTTGCCTCGTTTTTCGGGTGGATGTTGTAGATCTGTTTCCCCTGCCATTCATGGAATGCGCTCACCGGAATCACACAGCGTTTTGAGGGGAAAGCTTTCTTCCATAGTGGGCTGCTCGTTAGGCGGTCACTGCGGGCATTGAAGGTCTGGAATTTGGGATTAGGGCGAAAGCCGTTCCCATCGGGACGTGGCTCAATGAGCAGTGACCAGATGCCGGGAATCAGTTGGCGCTCGCCGTCGGCTTCAATGACAAATTCACCTTTGCCGCCAGGTGGCACGTTCAGTTGCGGTGAGGGCTTCATGCCAGGGAGGCCAAGCTCATCCATCAGAGTCTGGATTTCCGGCGAGTCCGTAACGTTATACCGGCCACACATTTTGACCTCCTTGATCAGATCTTCGGTGCTCTGTGGTTCACCGGGTGGGTTTTCCGCAAGATCGCGCGAGCGGTCAGTATACTTTTGGAAGCTGTTCCCAGCTTGTGGTGTAGGCAGGTGATAGGTGATTTCGCCGCATGGCGTATACACCAGGCCCAGCTTCTCGAGCCATGGTTACGGTGGCGCGGGATTTTCGATTAATGTCGTCCATCACCGCCATCAGGCGCGCGGCGCGCTCGACCGCCTCAGTATCCTTACTCGAAGTCTCAAACAGATCGGTCTGCAAACCTATTCCGCCCACCAACTCGTTCAGCATAACCCCGGCCTTGGCGTAGTCAAAGCCATCTCGATAGAGTGATCTGAGTAGCATCATGGCCTGGCGGGTAATCACCCGGCGGTCCGAATATGGGCTTCGTTCGGCCGGATGACATGCTGCCCTACCAATTCGGTATGGCTGCCATCCAGAAAGATCTGATCGTCCGGCAGCTTAGTGCTGAAAGGCAGCATATATTCGCGATTCTGTATTACCGGACCTACTATGAACCGATCGGGGATGTGTGCGGCTTTACGTCTAGTTTCGTGTCCGGAATGACAAAATACAGACGGTTGAAGCCTTCTATAATGCAGCAGTGAGCACTACCGTACTGTTGGCAAATTCTAATGAGGTAACAGAGATGAACAAGACAATGAACGGACTGGAACTACGATCGCTGACGACTTCCGAAGGGCAGCTTCGCCTGAGCCTGGAGACGGTCAACCTAGACGAGCCCGGACCGCAAGAACTAGTGGTGCGGGTCGAGGCCACACCCATTAACCCATCCGACCTTGGACTATTACTCGGTCCCGCCGATGTGTCGACCCTCAGAGCCGAAGGTACGCCGGAGCAACCG
>TARA_R110001583_G_scaffold18501_4_pt1 | contig 17628 bp, 27 predicted proteins | sample TARA_R110001583 | Tara Oceans TARA_R110001583 (sample SAMEA4398432) | marine metagenome | biome: Polar Biome; feature: [MES] marine water layer (ENVO:01000295) within the mesopelagic zone...; material: water (ENVO:00002006), including particulate matter (ENVO:01000060) such as...... | reverse complement strand
TGCCAGAACCCGCGCTTCGGCTTGTATCTCGACTATCGCCGCCGGCAAGCCAAAGCGCTGGAGTATAAGCAGCTGCCGGACGGTACTCACACGCCTGAGGATTGCGCCGACTTCATCCGGCAGTCATGTGGCGTGGAAAGCCGTGCCGAGATCGACCATAACGACGAGGCGCGGGCCATGCTCGAGCGCATCGTTGCTGATTACAGCAAGTGGGAGCGCCAGCAGCGCATGTTAGATCGAGTTGTTGGGGGTATGTCTAATGTTTGAGCTATCACGCCGTAGGTTTCTTCAACTGCTTGGCGCTGCCTTCGCCTCAGGCGTCAGTGTTCCAGCGCTATCGGTGGGGCGGGAGCCATACGTTCAGTTAGGCGACATCGTTAGCTATATCGGCCCTTATGGCGAGGGGAGTACCTCATTCATAGGCGGCCAGGGAGTAAGAGCAGTGCATGCTTGGGATGGCACCGGTTACCCGGTTGATGTGGCTAACAACTGTTTTGGTTCGCATAGAGCTTTAGAGCGTTATTACGATTTTGAGCTAAGCGACCTAAGTAAGGAAGTGCCCGTGAGGTTTTGGGCTAGCAAAGAAAACCGCCGTCTATATAAAAACGTCCACACCTACGTCAGAACCAAGCGCTTTGGTGAATCAATAGAAGAAGCCGTGAAGGCGCTGAATTTATATGGTGCCCACTCATGAGCTTACGTATTCAGGCGCCACGCCGCCCCCGCAAGCTGAAAGCAGACGGTACTCAAAGAGCGCGTCCAGTTGATTGGGAAGGCCAAGAGCAGGCCGTTCTGATTCGCTGGTTGCTGGGCGAGAAGATGCGCGGGGAGCCAGTAGGTCAGCTATACGACGTAACCTACCACGTGCCCAACGGCGGCCAGCGCAATAAAAAAACCGCGTCCGATCTAAAGCGTCAGGGCGTCAAGGCAGGCGTGAGTGATCTGCCCGTCAGGCAGGCCCGCGGCGGATGGCACGGCCTTTACCTTGAGTTCAAAGCTACCCCGCCACGGGATGCAGCGCTGGCGCCTAGCCAGTTCAAGTGGCTGGAAGGTAGTGAGTACGAAGGCTATTGCGCAGTGCTGGCGCGTGGGCTTGAGGAAGCCAAGGCAGTATTGAGGGAGTACGCCAGCTGGCCACGCACTGAGGTAGTGGGTGAGCGCCAGGTGTTGAGTAATGGTACCGAGTGGAGAAAGGGCTAATGGGCATGCCGCAGGATTATGAATGGATCAGTTGCGTGCATCGGCTACCAACGTTCTCGGAGTCAGACTGTGAGGGTGATGTTTGGGTTTTTATGCCAATTGGATTTATGGGGGAACCAAGCAACTTAGTCTTTCGAATTCCCTGGGATACGGTTGTAAATCGGCTTGACCACTTAACTCACTGGATGCCCACGGGCCTCAAGCGACCGGCGGCACCTCATATGGAGGCCTTTTAAATGAATGAGGGAAAAGTGGAACTTGAGCTGACTTGTGAAGTGAATGGCCTTCAATGGCAACTTTACGGGTTTAGCTACGAAACTCCCGATGGCAGCTTTGGTGGTTACCTACACGCCACTTCATCGGAGCATGCCAGCTACATGCTTGAAGAGCTTAAGGCTACAGCTGTGCTTGATGGGCAAATAGTTGAGACCGGCAGCACCGAGTGGAGAAAGGGCTAATGGGCATGGCATTGATGAAAGAGGCGACTATGGCACGCGACTATGAGCGTATGAGTATTCGTGCACTACGTGAACTGGCGCGAAGTGCCCACCCCGAGCATGACCCTGAAGCTGCGCGCGTGTTTGTCGATCGTGTGCTTGATATGGAGGCGGAGCGCTTAACATGGCACTGGCACGAGAACCCAGGCTTTCAGCCGTTCAGTTCTACATCAAAGCTGGGCGAGCATCCGGGCGGCGGTACTGCGGCGGCTGATCCGCTTGTCATCGCTTATGATCGCGGTATACGTGTGCATGCTGGCCACGAGTTCGCAAGGGAGTGGCTTGAGGCGGCTAGATTACGCCCACGCGCTAGGCTGGCGGTGTTGATCCGCGCTGCGAAGCTTTTCCCGATGAGCGCACAGCAGCAGGCGCTATGGGCTAAGAGCTATGATTTCATTGCCCAGCACTTGCCGATCTACTCGCGCGTGCTGCAAATGGGCTCGCTCTCCACCATGGCAGAGCTTTCACAAGTGGAGGTGGTGCGGGTGACTGAGAAGGAGACATACCGCCGGACGCGAAACGAGCATAAGAGCGTGCCTATCTTCAAGAATGGGCAGGCGGTGAAGGATGCCGCCAAACATGCGCGGGTAGAGCTTTTACTCTTGGCCCAGTTATGAAACACCACATGTTGTATTAATTCCACGACTGATCTACTATGTTTCTAGGCTGGCGCTCAATGACGCTAGCCGCCACACACCATAAAGCCCTGCCGGTCACCCGGCGGGGCTTTTGCGTTCTGCGCAGGTGTCGGGAGTCGGGTAGTGCCGAGCCGGTGTTGGCAAGCCGGTGACCGTTAATAAACCAATGATGCTTGGGTTACACGTATGCGCACTCACTGAGCGCAGCCTATCGTCAGAGACCAGAGCGGCTGACAGTGCAGCGCCGGAGGCGTAACCGGCACCATTTCCCTTGCGTGCCACCCGGTGCGCCTTGCCCCTTTCGTGCGGGGCCTTTCTTTTCCTGAGGTGTTAATGCGTTATCTCACCATTCACTGTGCGGCCACCACGGCCAGCATGGACATTGGCGTGGATGAGATTCGCCAGTGGCACCTGGCGCGCGGTTGGCGTGATGTGGGTTACCACTACGTTATTCGTCGTGACGGCACGCTAGAACGTGGTCGTCCAGAGCATGTGCAAGGTGCTCATGTGGGCGGCTATAACACCGGCAACATTGGTGTATGCATGGCGGGCGGCGTGAAGGATGACGGCTTAACGCCTGAAGATAACTTCACGGCGGCTCAATGGAGCGCGCTTGATGCGCTGCTGACCGAGCTTCACGAGCGCTACCCTAAGGCGCTCATCATGGGGCACAACGGATTCCCTGGGCATGAGTCGCGCGGCTGCCCCTGCTTTGATTGGCGGATTTATCGCGATGGGCTTCACGATATATGGGCCGACACGCCTGAAGAATGGCACGGCCATTGGATTGAAGAAGTGGACGCGATCATCGCTTAATCATTAATCACGCAGGCCCACCAGGAGGCGGGATGTCTGAAGAAAATCCCGATAACGCCGTGAGGTCTAAACCTATTTTAGAGCGTCATCTACAAACGCTGCTGCTCGCCGTTGTTGCTGGCCTGATTGGTTGGCAGGGCGTCACTACTCTAAAGCTGTCAGAGAGTAGTGCGCGCCAAGATGAGCGCGTTAGCCACCTCATCACACTGACTGAGCAGTTGCGCCAGGATCTGCGTGATATGGATTCTCAGTTTATTACACGTCGCGAGGCTGAGATGCACCGTAACGAGAACCGCAGCAAGCTTGAGCTGCTGGAGTCTCGCGTTAGTCGACTTGAGGGTAACCCATGAGCATCGCCGCCAAAGCACTATCTGTCATTACCGGCCCGTTGTTTGGCGTTATTGATAAAGCCATTACCGATAAAGATGAAGCTGCTCGACTGAAGCATGAGATCCAGACGCAACTGATTGATGCCGAGAACAGCGTGCTCAAAGCGCAGATGCAAGTAATCCTTGCAGAAGCGGCTGGAGAGAGCTGGCTGCAGCGCAATTGGCGCCCGATCCTAATGCTAACCATCGTTGCTATCGTCGCAAACAACTACCTGATTGCTCCTTATCTATCCGCCATGTTTGGCGTTGGCCTAACGCTGCCCCTACCAGAAGCGCTCTGGAACTTAATGACGCTGGGCGTTGGTGGCTACATTGCTGGTCAGACTGCTGAGCGTGGAATATCCACTTGGCAAAGCGGCCAGGTAGCCAAAGAGCAAGCGCGTTCACAGGGCGGACTGTATAGCAATGTAGAGGGCAGGGAGTGAGCGATCCAAACGATAACGCCGCGCTGATAGCTGCCCTGCATGCCCAGACGCAGGCCATCAACCGCTTAGCGGATAGCAATCAGCAGGTGATTGACTATCTGCTGTCGCAAGAGGCCGAAGGTCTGGACGGTGATCGTGGTGGTGCAGCGCCTTACCTCGACCCTGATGAAGAGTAGTAGGAGTAAGTCATGCGAGTAAGAATTGGTGATCTGTGGCACGACAGCAAGCTTGAGCCTATATGCATTCAGGTATCAGAGCGTGAGCAGGCACAGATCGGGGGCATGAATAGAGGTCCCGGCAGGCAAGGCAAGTATGCTTCATTCCCCGATGATTGGCGTGCTGATAAGTGCCGCGAATGGATGGATGAAGGCGAGCCAGCGGATAGCAATACCTGATGCCAGCCCGCACCCCCACACCTTGCCGCGACAAGCTGTGCCGCCGCACCACACGCCACGCCCACGGCTACTGTGATGAACACGCAGACCAAGCCAAGGCATGGACGCGTGGCCGTGCTGGCCGTGGTCGCGGTGGTCGAGCATGGCGCCGCATCCGAGATGCAGTGGCCGAGCGTGACCGCTACCTGTGCCAGGAGTGCAAGCGACAGGGCCGAGTGACCCCGTTCCAGTCAGTGGATCACATCAAGCCAGAGGCCGAAGGCGGGCGCACAGTGGCCTCTAACCTTGAGGCGCTATGTGGCCCTTGCCACACGGCCAAGACGCAGGCAGAAGCCCTGCGCTCACGGCAGCGCGGCGCCTGACAGAGGGAGGGGGGGGTAGAATCTCTACAGCCCTCGCCCTCGGACACCGCACCCTCAGGCTTATTTTTTTACGCGAGAATTAACGAAACTTTTTTGGAGGGAGTGAAGTGAACAACAACGCTCCCGTTCGCGCTTCAGGCGGAGGTCGAAAACCGAAAACGACTAGCCAGCATAAAAGCTCGCTAACGCGAATTAACCCGCCAGAAGAATTGGTTGGCGAGTACGCGAAAAAATTATGGAAGCAACAATCAAAGGTGCTAATTGACCGCGGCACATTTGAGATCGAGGACGCTCCATTGCTTCAGGCTTACTGCAACGCCTTTCAGCGGATGCTCGATGCCGATATTGAAATTAACGCACAAGGTTTAACGGTGCTGACTGGCGACGGCAGCACCAAGATGAATCCACTCATTAACGCGCACTCAAAATATGCACAGCAATTTTCGCGCTTCGGCTCATTGCTCGGCCTGGATCCGCTGACACGCCTGCGCATGCTGGGCGCTGGAAATGGTGAAGGTGGCGGCGAAGAGGGTAACGAATTCGACGAGTTCTAATCTATGGCCGCATACCCCAACGTCAACGCGGCGCAGAAATACGCGCGAGACGTGGTGGGCGGGCGGATCCTTGCATGCCTATACGTTAAGCAAGCCTGCGCTAGACATCTAAACGATTCGAAAGCGAGTAAAGCCAAAAGCTATCCATACCGTTTTGACCGCGATAAGGCCGAGCGAGCCTGTCGATTTATCCAACTACTGCCACATACGAAAGGTGAGTGGGCTAGAGGCAACCAGCGAATTGTCCTAGAGCCATGGCAGTTGTTCATACTTGCCATGGTGTTTGGCTGGGTTCGAAAAAAAGACGGTCTGCGACGGTTCCGTGAAGTTTATGAAGAGGAGCCACGTAAGAACGGTAAGTCAATAAAAGTCGCAGGCGTAGGCCTTTATGTGTTTTGCGCTGACAACGAATACGGCGCGGAAGTGTATTGCGGCGCGACAAGTGAGAAACAGGCCTGGGAAGTATTTAGGCCCGCGCTAAAAATGGCCCAGCGCTTGCCGAGCCTTCGCAAGCGCTTTGGCATTGTGCCGTGGGCAAAGAAGCTACAGCGCACCGATGGCAGTGTATTCGAACCTGTTATTGGCGACCCAGGCGACGGCTCAAGCCCATCGCTTTCGCTGATTGACGAATACCACGAGCACCCTGATTCACGCCTCTACGACACCATGATTACCGGCATGGGCGCCCGCTCGCAGCCGCTAGTCTGGGTAATAACAACGGCTGGCTTTGATATAGCTGGCCCTTGTTACGAGATGCGCGAGCGCGCTATTGAAATGCTGGAAGGAACCAGCCAAGACGATGAGCTATTCGCGATCATCTACACGATCGACGTAGGCGACGACTGGACAACCGACGAAGCCATCATGAAGGCCAACCCCAACGCTGGGGTATCGGTAAAACTTGACTACCTGCGCAGTCAGCGAGACAAGGCCGTAGCCCGTGCACGCCTCGCCAACAAGTATAAAACCAAGCACTTGAATGTTTGGGTCTCCTCGAAAGAGGGCTTTTTCAACATGCAGTCCTGGCGCAAGTGCGAAGACCGCACGCTGCAGATTCAGGATTTCTTAGGCGTTGACTGCTACTACGGCTTTGACCTTGCCAGAAAGCTCGACTTAACCGGCATGGTTCGCGTGTTTGTAAAACGGATTAACGATCAAAACCACTACTACTGCATAGGCCCCAAGTTCTGGGTTCCAGAAGACACTGTCTTCAATGATGACGACAGACGCATGGCCGAGCGCTACCAAGGCTGGGTAGAGGCTAAGCACCTGGAGAGCACCGAGGGCGCAGAGATCGACTACCGCGAAGTGCTGGCGCACGCCACCGAAGCGAACGAAGAAGCGCCCGCGCAAGAGTCAGGCATTGACCCACACGGCGCCGCGAACCTCTCGCACCAGTTAGATGATGCGGGCATGAACCCGGTTACGCTTCAGCAAAGCTACACCCACATGTCAGACCCGATGAAAGAACTGGAAGCCGCGATATTAACGGGCCGCTTTCATCACGATGGCCACCCGATCATGACCTGGTGTGTAGGAAACGTGGTCGGCAAATACCTGCCCGGTAACGATGACGTGGTTCGCCCTATCAAGCAGGGCAACGCAAACAAGATCGATGGCGCGGTAGCGCTAATCATGGCCATTGGCCGCGCGATGAATGCGGCCCAATCCGGCGGCAGCGTTCTCGATTCCCTTTCCGACGACGACATTCTGGTGATGTGAATGCGCCAATTTCTACTAGATGCCCTCGGGCTGGCTGGCTTCGGGGCGCTTAACTACGGCCTGTATTTGCGCTATGGCCTAGCTGACGCCCTGATCTATGGCGGGAGCTTGCTTCTAGTGCTGGCGCTTCTTGCAGCACGCGCTGCAAAGAGATCTCAAGCCGTTAATCAGCTAAATGAAAGCCCTACTAATCCGCCCAAAAAACGGTAAGGAGACAGCATGATTCTCGACAGTCTGTTCTCCGATACAGGCCAGCGCAGCATCGAAAACCCCAGCACTCCGCTAACCGGGCAAAACCTTGCCGAGTACTTCGGCGGCGACATGTCGATCTCGGTTAACAACCTATCAGCGATGCAGCTGGCGGCGGTGTATGCCTGTATATATGTGTTGAGCAGTTCCATTGCGCAGCTGCCGCTGGGCGTTATGCGTAAGCAGGGCGACACCATCGAAGCGGCCAAGGATCACCCCGCGTACTGGCTGCTGCATGACGAGCCCAACATTTGGCAGACAAGCTACAAATGGCGGGAGACCAAGCAGGCCCACGTGCTCGGTCACGGTAATGGGTACACGCAAATCATCCGCTCTAATCGCGGTGAGTTGCGCGAATTGGTTAGCCGCTACCCGTGGGAAACCGACCTCGTTAAGAACGGCAGCCGGTGGATCTACACCAATTACGACGAGGAGGGCAGCCGCGCCATCCAGATCGAGGACATGATTCACGTCCGCGCCCTTGGTACCTCATTCAGAAAGGGTAAGAGCCTGATCCGTCAGCACGCCGAGACCATCGGCCTTGGGCTAGCAGCCCAGCGTTACGGCAAGGAGTTCTTCGAGGGTGGTGGCCGCCCAACTGGATTGGTAAGCGTTAAAAACGATTTAAATAAAGACAGCTGGGAACGCCTAAAAAGCACCTGGAGAGAGGCGGTTAACAAGCTACGCAGCAGCGATAACAAAACGCTGATGCTGCCCGCCGACCTTGACTACAAGTCAATCACGGTACCGCCCGAAGACGCCCAGTTCTTAGAGACCCGCAAGTTCAACCGCTCGGAAATCGCCGGCATCTTCAACGTGCCGGCGCACATGATCAACGACCTGGAGAAAGCAACGTTCTCCAACATCAGTGAGCAGGCCATTCAGTTTGCCCGCCACACGATCATGCCTTGGGTGAAGAACTGGGAAGAAGAGATTAACCGCCGCATCTTCACCCGCGCCGAGCGAGCCGCGGGCTACTACGTCAAGTTCAACTTGGCAGGCCTGCTGCGTGGCACACCCAAAGAGCGCGCCGAGTTCTACCACTACGGCATCACAGACGGCTGGATGGACCGCAACGAAGTGCGCGCCCTAGAAGATATGAACCCGCGTGATGGCCTCGGTGAAATGCTGATGAGCGTCAACGCCCAGCCGCTTAGCAAGCTAGGCCAATCCAACGAAGAGGAAACCACCTCATGAGCGAGACCGAAAAGCGCGCGCTGGCCTGTGAGGTGCGCGCGGAAATCGAAGAAGGGCAGCCCGCCCGCATCATCGGACACGGCGCGGTATTCAACAAGCGGTCAGAAATGATCATGGGCATGTTTAAAGAAGAGATCGCCCCGGGCGCCTTCGATGACGTGCTGGGCGATGACGTACGCGCCCTGTTTAACCACGACGCCAACTTTGTGCTAGGTCGCACCACCAGCGGCACCCTGGCGTTATCGATTGATGCCGAAGGGCTGCGCTACGAAATCACCCCGCCAGATACCCAAACCGTGCGCGACCTCGTGCTGGCGCCGCTCAGCCGAAACGACATTACCGGCAGTTCCTTTGCTTTTCGCGTCGCGCCTGATGGCGACGAATGGCACGAAGACGACGACGGCTTGATCGTGCGCACCATCACACGCTTTAGCCGTTTGCTGGATGTGTCCCCTGTGACCTATCCAGCCTACCCAGACGCGGGCGCCGCTGCGCGCTCCTTAGAGGCTCGCTGTAACGAGATCAAAGGTCTCGCCCAGCGTGCCATTAACCAGCGCCGCGCCCGCGAGCGCTTTCTCGACATCATCGGAGCCTGAGGCCAAACCATGACACTCGCCGAACTGAAAGCTAAATACAGCGCCATCGCAAAAGACATGCGGGCGGAGAACGAAAGCATTGGTGATAACGCTTGGACTGAAGAGCAGCGCACCAACTGGAAGAAAATGAAAGGCGACCTCGACGCGATGGGCGAAAAGATCGCCCGCGAAGAAGAGCTGCGCGATGCCGACAACCGCTTTGCCGAAGAGCGTGCCGAAGAGTTCCGCAAGCAAGGCGGTGCTGACGGTGGCGAAAACGGCGACGCTAGCGGCGCTGGCGCTAATATTGATGAGCAGCGCGCCCAAGCGTTTGATGCGTTCCTGCGTCATGGCATGGGTGATATGACGCCAGAGCAGCGCAAAGTGCTGAAGGAAATGCGCGCCCAGGCAACAAACCCGAACGAGAAGGGTGGTTACACCGTTCCAACGGAAATGCTCAACCTCGTTTACGAAGCCATGAAAGATTATGGCGGCCTCGCTGGCGTCTCCCAAATCATGACCACCGATAGCGGCAATGACATCGAATGGCCGACCAGCGATGGCACCGCAGAAGAAGGCATCCTGCTGGGTGAAAATCAGGAGGCCGGTGAGCAAGATGTTGAGTTTGGCATGGAAACGATTGGTGCCAAGAAGCTGACCTCTCAGGTTATCCGTGTTTCCAATGAGCTGCTTCAGGATAGCGGCATCAACATCGAGTCATTCCTGGCTAATCGCATAGGGTCACGCATCGGTCGTGGCGAGGCGCGCTATCTGGTCAAGGGTACCGGCGCTGGCACGCCAGTACAGCCGAAAGGCCTTGAAGCCTCCGTTACGCAAGTAACAGATGCCGCAGCCAACACCGAGTTCACCTGGAAAGAAATCAACGGCCTGATCCACTCCGTTGACCCGGCTTACCGCCGCGCTCCTGGCTTCCGCATTGGCATGAACGACAACACACTCAAGATGATGACGGAAATGGAAGACTTGCAAGGTCGCCCGCTGTGGCTGCCTGCGGTCGCTGGCGCCACTCCGGCCACCATCCTGAACAAGCAATACTTCGTCGATCAAGCGATTGCCGATTTAGGCGCAAGCGCTAAGTTCATGTACGCCGGCGACTTCCAGCACTTCATCATTCGCCGAGTGCGTTACATGGTGCTCAAGCGCTTGGTAGAGCGTTATGCCGAGTTCGATCAAACCGGCTTCCTCGCCTTCCACCGCTTTGACTGTGTGCTGCAAGACGTGGCCGCGATCAAAGCCCTACGCGGCGCCGCCGCTTAACGGAGCCGTTCATGCTCGAGCTGGACATTATCAAGCAACACGTCCGGCTCGAGCCGGACGAAACCGAAGACGACGCGCTGTTGGATACCTACGCAACAGCGGCAGCGCGGTATGTCGAAAACCACACAGGCCGCACGCTATACGCCACAGCGGGCGCGATACCCGTTGACGATGAAGGCGTTGTAACTGATGACCATGCCCTAGTGCTGAATGATGACCTAGTCACCGCCATGCTGCTAATCATCGGCACCTGGTACGCCAACCGCGAAAGCGTGGTTGTTGGCAGCATCAGCAGCGAACTGCCCATGGGCGTCAAAGCGCTTATTGAGCCGTACCGCCACTACTTCTTTTAGGAGGTTCCATGGCTACCAAAAAGAACACACCACCCGCAAAACCATCAGCCGCAACGGAGTCAGCATCTGTTCAGCAAGCCCAATCCGCCGTGCAAAACCAAGCAGAAACGGCAACGGCCCCGGCAGCGGAAACCGCCTCAGCCAACCCAGCACCTGAAAAGCCAGCCCCACCAAAGGCTGCGCAGAAAGGTAGCGCGGGCTGGGTAATGGCCACGCTTAAGAGCCGCCACTGTGATGGCGGCGTGTGTAAGGAAGCGGGCAAAGAAATGCGTATGACGCGCGGCACCTACGAGCGTCTAAAGCAATTTGATCGGGTCGAGTAAATGAAAGCCGGACGCCTACGCCACCGCTGCACCATCGAGCGCCCTGCCCAGCAGCAGGACCTCGACACCGGCGCCATGATCGATGGCTGGGAAGAAGTAGGTAAAGCCTGGATGGCCATAGAACCGCTAAGCGCCCGCGCCTTCATCGCCGCCCAGGCCGCGCAGTCAGAGGTAACCGGCCAGCTTGTCATGCGGTACCGCCCCAGCCTGCAGGTTGATAGCACGATGCGCATACGCCATGGCGGGAAGATCTACAACATCGAAGGCGTATTACCGGACAACGAAAGCGGCCGCGAGCATATAACGCTGCCGTATTCGGAGGGGCTGAACGATGGCTGACCCTCTAGCCGTTAACGTCGAAGGCCTGGAGCCGTTGCTGGCGCGTATGGAAAACCTCAGCTTCGACCTGCGCAAGAAAGGCGGGCGGTTCGCCATGCGCAAAGCGGCGAACGTTATCCGCGATAAGGCCCGTGATAAGGCCAGCCGCTTTGATGACCCGAAAACCAAAGAAGAGATATTCAAGAACGTAGTCGTTCGCTTCTCGCCAAAGGATTTCAAACGCAACGGTAACTTGGTTTTTCGAGTTGGGGTGCTAGGTGGCGCACGTGGCCACGCTGCAGCTAGCGGTGAAGTCGCGGGCAAGGGCTCCAATAACCCTGGTGGTGATACTTACTACTGGCGATTTAAAGAGTTCGGCACGATAAACATTCCTGCCGATCCCTTCATGCGCACTGCACTGTCTGAAAACATACAAGCCGCTACAGACCAGTTCGTAATGCACTACAACAAAGCCCTCGACCGTGCGATCAAGCGCGGGGAGCGCTAATCCGGAGTAACCCATGCCCCCACTGTTTGCCATATCCGCCGCTGACGCGGGGGTTACCACGTTGCTGGGATCTGGCCCTGTTCGCCTGTTTCCCTTTGGCGATGCCCCTGAAAACGTCGCCAAGCCCTACGCCGTTTACCAAGTGCTTAACGGCTTGCCGGAGAACTACCTCGGCGAGCCGCCGGACATTGATGAATGGAATATCCAGATCGACGTATACGCGCTAAGCGTCGCCAGCGCGCAGGCAGTGCAAGCAGCACTACGCCGAGCACTTGAAACCCATTGCCACATTACACGGCTAGGGGGCACAGGCACCGAGCCCAGCACCCAGCTTAAAACCACCGGCTTCGATGTGAGCTGGTTTCACCCGACCACCTAACCGCCAGCGGCGGAGGAGCTAAACCATGTCAGTGCTAACACAGGGCACGCACATCTTTTTCAAAGACCCCGCCGCCGAGGCGGGTTCCGAGATGGTGCGCGTTCGCAAGGCTACCGCCTTCAACCCCGGCGCAAGCCCGGCGGATCAGATTGAAGAAACAGATTTAGAGGAAACTAACTCTAAGCAATACCGCCGCGGTCTCCGCTCGCCAGGTCAAGCGACAATGACGGTTAACGCTACCCCCAGCGAGCCCTCACACATTCGCCTAAGTGAGCTCGCCGAAGGCGACGACGACTTAGTTCTGGAATGGTACGTAGGCTGGGCAGACGGAACCGCCGTACCAACCGTCACCGCTGGCGAAGTCACGCTGCCAACCACGCGCACGTGGTACAAGTTCGAAGCGTATGTTTCTGACTTCCCGTTTGACTTCCAGGGCAACACGCTGGTGGCGACGCAGGTCACGATGCAGCGCAGCGGCCAGGGCGTGTGGACACCGAAAGAGGTTGTATAACGCATGAACCTAATTGAAACCCTAGCCGCCAATGGCGGCTTTGTATCCCGCATAGCGGTGCCGGAAGAGATCAAATGGAAGCACGAAGGCGAAGAGTTCACCGCCACCGTGCATGTGCTGCCTCTATCTTACGTCACCGCCAAAAGCGACATTGTCGCCACCCAGTTGCAAAGCGATCCACTTGCCGCCCGTATTGCGCATTGCATCGTTGATGAAGAAGGCAAACCGGTATTTACCGTTGCTGATGTGGTGGGTTATGCCGATCCCGAGCGCGGCCCGCTCAGCAACAGCCTGACCCACGAGCTGCTACGCGTGATTGGCAAGGTCTCAAAGCTGGGAAAGCCCCAGGGGAGCTTACCGACGAAGACGAAGTCTGGCACGAGCTCGTCCTTAATGGCATCGGCGGGCGCACGATCGAAGAAGCTCAAAGCGCCATCAGCTACCCAGAGTTCCTCAACTGGCTAGCGTTTCGCCAAAAGCGAGGCACCCTGCACACCGGCATGCGCATCGAGCGAGCCGCCGCGATGATCGTGTGCCAGCAGGCCAACATGCACCGCAAGCAGGGAACGCCTGCCTCCAAGATTGCGGAATTCATGCCCCATGCCGATCAGCCAGAGTTAACCGTGGAAGAAGCGATGGAGCTTTGGGGGTAGTCGATCAAAGTTGTCTTGGCATCAACTATCTAATGCGATAGCTTCGTTCCTGCTAGTTAAAACTAATACCTAAAAATTAAACAAGGGAACGATATGCTTAAACTAACGCTAACTGCATTAGCTGTAGTGATGCTGACCGGTTGTGCTTCGCCAAAAACAATGCAGGCTACGGGCGGCAGTAAGTCAGATGGCACTGTAGAAATGTCGTATGAATACGGGCCTTTTGAGTCTCCTCAGGTTAATACTGCCCAAGGCATTACGGCAGCAGAGCAGCGCTGCCAAGCTTGGGGATATTCCAGCGCCGAGGCTTTTGGTGGCGGCCTCTCTCAGTGTGTGTCACCTGGTGGCAGCATGTGCAATTTGACCCGAGTGACCCACACCTATCAATGCCTGGATTAAAGGCGGGGAGAGTTGATGCTGAAATTATTGCTGGCGGGCGCCGTGGTGTTAGCGCTGACTGGTTGTGCCACCGCGGGGAATAGCTCGCTCAAAGGCGCGACTGATGAAAGTGTGGCTAGTGCCATTGTAGAAGGTGAGACGACTCAGGCAGAAGTGCGGGAAAACTTCGGATCGCCCGCAAGCACCTACTTTGATGGCACTGGAGGGGAGGTATGGATTTACGTTCTATCTAGCTACAAATCTGACGCCAAAAACTTTATACCATTTATGGCGTTAGTAGGAACGTCAGCATCAGGCACAAGCACTCAGTTGCAAGTGCAATTTAATGATGCTGATGTTGTAGAGCGTTACAGCTTCAATAGCTCAGAAATGGAATATGGTACCGGCGTATTCCAGTAACGCTAAGTTGAAACACAGCATAACCCGCTACGGCGGGTTTTTTTACGCCTGGAGAAAAGCATGTCAGTTCGTTCATTGGGTAGCCTGACGCTCGACATGGTGCTAAAGACGGGAAATTTCCTAGGCCCAATGGACAAAGCTGGGCGCAGCACCAAGCGCCAAACCAAGCAAATGTCCGATGATTTTAAAAAGGTCTCAACAGCGGTAACAGCGGTAGCCGCTGCCTCCGCTGCTGGTGCAACTGCATTGCTGGCGTTCACGGACATGGCCGCCCGCAATGCCCGGGAGTTGCGTAACCAGGCACAGGTAGCCAGCGCGACGGTCGAAGAATTCCAGCGTATGGCCTACGGCGCGCGGGAATTTGGCATCGAGGAGGAAAAGCTAAGCGATATTCTGAAAGATGTTAACGACCGCATCGGTGATTTTATCGCCACTGGCGGCGGCCCAATGGCTGACTTCTTCGAGAACATCGCGCCGAAAGTCGGCTTAACGGCAGATGCGTTTCGCAACCTCTCTGGCCCACAAGCGCTTCAGTTGTTCTATGACAGTTTAGAAAAGGCCAATCTCGCGCAGGAGGACATGACGTTCTACCTGGAAGCGATGGCCAGCGACACCACCGCCCTAATGCCGTTGCTCCGGAACGGTGGCGAACGCCTAGGCGAAATGGCAGATGAAGCCGATCGCCTTGGCATCGTGCTTTCCACTGTGGAAGTAGCGCAGCTTTCGCAGGTGGCGATTGAGCTTGATAAAGCTCGCGCATTAGTGGGAGGTGTTGGTAATGCCCTAGCGGTTGAGCTCGCGCCTTTTGTGCTGGCAATCGCTGAGGACTTCGGCACTGCCGTTGAATCAGTTGGCGACATGCAAGCCGTGGTCGAGCAGCTGGTTGATACCGGTGTCTTGTATCTCGGTACTTTCCTCGATGCGGTGTGGGAAGTAGACACCAGCATCAAAACGGCGGGTGTCAGCACGCGGGAGCTCGCGCTGGTAGTGGCGCGAAGCATGGCGAATGCCACCACCGCTATTATTGAAGGGCCGGTCAATGCGCTGAATTTTCTCATAGAGAAAATGAACAACGTACCTGGCATTGATATTGATTTCGCTAACCAGCCAGATTTCGCCTATGCCATGCGGGATCAGGTGGAAGTGCTGGAGGGAGCGCTACGATCCGCCCGTATTGAACTGGACGAGCTAGCCGCCGGCGCCGCACCGTCAGAGCGCCTGAACGAATTTATCCAGCAAGCCCGCGCCGCCGCTGATGCCATCACCGTGGATACCCCCGCATCATTAGGACGTGGAACGGGTGGCCCAAGCAAGGCAGAGCAGGAAGCGGCAGACGAATCAGCGAAGGCCGCCGCGAAAGCAACAGATGCCATTAACCAGCAAGTAGCCGCCCTAGAGCAGCAAGCCGCTATGCTCGGCATGGCCGACGAGGCCGCCAAGCTGTTCGAGCTTACCCAGGAGGGCGCCAACGAAACCCAGCTAGCCGCCGCCCGGGCAGCACTGGAAACGATCTCCGCTTATCAATCCAGCGAAGAAGCAGCCGAAAACTATCAATCATTATTGCAGGACCTGCGTACCACCGAGGAAGAGCTCACCTACCAGATGCACGAACGGCTGGCGGTGCTGGATGCCGCCAATGTCTCTGCCGATGAATACGCCGCCGTTGCGGCACGTATTAAAGAAGCATCAAAGCCAGACGAAGATGAAACCTATTGGGAGAAATGGCTCGAAAGCGCTGAAGGGGCTTTCTCTGATTTCGATAAGTTGTCAGCGGATGTAGCAGAGAGCTTTAGTGGCGGCATCGGTGACGCCCTTGAGGGGATCCTTTTTGATTTAGAAGATGTGGGCGATGCAGGCCGCGCAGTATTTGAAGGCTTAGCACGATCGACAGTTAACGCCTTAGGGCAGATGGCGGGGCAGTGGCTTGCCTACCAAGCGGTGCAATTGGCAGTGGGTAAAACAACGCAAGCGGCGGGCGCAACGGCAATCTCTGCCAACGCTCAGGCGGGCGTGTTTCAGGCGGGTATCAATGCGTTCTCCTCTACAGCTGCAATACCGATTGTTGGGCCAGCGCTGGCACCTGCTGCGATGGCCGCCGCAATCGGTGCTACTCAGCCGCTAGCCTCCGCTACGTCTACTGCAGCCCTCGCTGGCATGGCCCACGACGGTATCGATTCAATTCCCGAAACCGGCACATGGTTGCTGGAGAAGGGCGAGCGGGTCACCACGGCAGACACCAGCGCCAAGCTTGACGCCACGCTGGCGCGCGTCGAAAGCCAGATGAACCGCCCTGGTGATAGCGCTGCTGGTGGTTCGGGTAGCGGGCTGACTATTCACAACATAGACGCTCGTGGATCCACTGACCCAGCCGCAACAGGCCGAGAAGTAGAGCGAGCAGTCGAGCGCGCCTATCGCCGAGTGGGTGAAGACTTCGCAAGCAACGGACAATTACGGCGATTGCTAGGGGTATAAATGATCAACTGGCCAGCAGAGATAAAGCCCCGGAGCATGTCGTGGGGGCGCGTCTATAACACGCGGGCATTTACGTCGCCGTTTTCCCAGTCACAACAGATCGTGGGCGCACCGGGTGCTTACTGGAAATGCACGTTGAATTTCCCCACGCTCAACCGTGAGAAAGAACGCAGGCTCTCGACATTCATCGGCAGCCTGCAAGGAATGGCCGGCACGTTTCAGCTAAGGCCATGGACACGGCCACCCGGGCCAGCGGTGGGCAATGCCGCCGTGGATGGCGGCGGGCAGGCGGGCGGCCAGTTAGTGACCCGTAACTGGCAGGCTAGCAAAGTGGTTCTGCGCATGGGCGATTACATCACCGTTAACGATCAACTGCTCGAAGTGCTCGAGGACGTGACCAGTAACGCCCAAGGCATAGCGGTGGTGCCTATCTCGCCCTGGCTCCGCTCGACGCCCGCCAATGGCGCGACCGTCAACTATCAGCAGCCCTATGCCCTCATGCGCTTAATGCAGGATGAGCAAATGCTCGATGTTCAAGCCGTGATTGCTAGCGGCACGCTTGAATGCCGGGAGGCGTTCTAATGCAAGTATTTCCGTTTAGTGAAGCCGTGGTGGATCTGCTGGCGCGCCCGACCGTGCGGATGGTCTACGCGACTGAACTGCATTTTAAAGATGGCATCGCCCGCGCCCACACCGGGGTAGGCCCGCTAGTGATCGACGGTTTTACCTATGATGGCGTCGGGGATTTCGGCAATGTATCGCCCGCGCGGGAACAGCTAGACAGCGGCTCACCGGCAGCGGTCACGCTCACGCTATCCGGTTTAGATCCCGTCATTGTCGGGGCCACCCTGCAGGATCGTTGCCGGGGTCGCTTCGGTAAGTTGATGGTGGTGGCCTATGACGAAGACGGCACCTACGCGGCAGACATTCTGTTCAGCGGCAAGATGGACGCGGCCACCATGAGCTATGGCGGTGCGGATGATGAGAACGCCATTAGCGTGACCATTACCGACCGC
>TARA_R110001583_G_scaffold129593_3_pt1 | contig 17637 bp, 12 predicted proteins | sample TARA_R110001583 | Tara Oceans TARA_R110001583 (sample SAMEA4398432) | marine metagenome | biome: Polar Biome; feature: [MES] marine water layer (ENVO:01000295) within the mesopelagic zone...; material: water (ENVO:00002006), including particulate matter (ENVO:01000060) such... | reverse complement strand
ATGTACCAGATCGCGATTGCAGCGAGTGTGGCGATAGGGCTGTAATGGTTATTGCTATGCCCCGGTCGAAACGAACCCGCTCATGACGACTAACTACGCTAAACGCACCCCTTGGGAGATAACTCGCTCGGTCTGGTATGCCATGTTTATGCGGGAAGCCTTGGCACGCACCACCGGCGACCGCTTAGCCTGGTTCTGGATGCTGGCGGAACCGATCGCCATGGTAGCGATCATGGCTGCCATCCGTGGCTATGCAATGAGCGGCCAACAGATCTTCGGTGCTGATTTTGTACCCTGGCTGGTCACAGGCATGCTCGGCTTCTTCCTTTTTAGAGAAAACATGATGCGCTCCATGGGCGCGATCAACGCCAACAAGGGACTGTTTTCCTATCGCCAGGTAATACCGATCGATCCCATTTTTGTGCGTTGTTTTGTCGAAGGAGCACTTAAGTCCTTTATATTTCTTCTATTTGTGGTTGCGGGCTTACTTCTTCAAGAACAGATGGTTCCCGACCATCCGCTGATGGCGCTCTGGTGCTGGTTGTCACTCTGGTCACTGGGTTTGGGAATTGGGCTTATGCTTTCGGCACTGGCCACCTTAGTTCCTGAAATCGCTCGTGTAGTTCAAATAATCTCATTTCCACTATTGATTATTTCCGGCGCAATCATGCCCATGCAAGCCGTTCCACACGAACTGGAATTTTATATATTGCTTAACCCTATTCTGCATGGGTTAGAATCTTTTCGACTGGCTTATTTTGGTAGCTACCATACATTGAGTGGTGTCAGCCTTACTTACCTCTGGTTCTGCACCCTGAGCTTTATGCTGATAGGACTGGCGCTACAGATCCATTTTAAAGACCGGTTAAAGGCCAAATGATTAGCATCAAGGGGTTATACAAACGCTACCACAATCATCACGGTAGTGACTGGGTGCTTCGTGATATCAATGTGGACATCCCTCAGGGCGTCAGCGTTGGTCTAATAGGCCGTAATGGTGCTGGGAAATCAACGCTTCTGCGCATAATTGGCGGTATGGATACGCCCGATCGTGGCAAAATCACCAGTGATTGCAGAATATCCTGGCCTATTGGCCTTGGAGGCGGATTCCAAGGCTCTATGAGCGGCAGACAAAACGTCAAATTCGTCGCACGGGTATTTGGCGACGAAGATTCAACTCAGAAGATTATCACCCGCGTTCAAGACTTCGCAGAAATTGGTCGATCATTTGATGAACCCGTGGATACCTATTCGTCAGGTATGCGTGCCCGCTTGGCCTTTGGTCTATCACTCGCGTTCGACTTTGATGTGTACCTTTCTGATGAGGCGACCTCCGTTGGAGATAGAATTTTTAAGAAAAAGGCAGCTAACGCCTTCAAGGAAAAAGTAGGTACTGCCAGCCTCATTATGGTCTCGCATGATGAAGCAATATTAAAGCAGATGTGCCAAGCAGGCATCTGGCTAAAGGAAGGGGGCGCGACTTGGTATGATGATATCAATGATGCTCTCTCAGCCTATAACGGGCCTACAAGCCTACAATGATCAACCCAGTTAAAGCGCAAACGCCCAGTAACATCGTAATGGCAGATAAAAAATGCTCAAATTTTTAGTTCGCTCTCCTTTGTGGTTTATATGTTTTACAGCCATTGTGTCGGTTAGCAGTTATTGGACGTTTTTGGCAAGCGACCGATACGTCTCAGAAGCCAATGTTGTATTGGAAAGTCCACAAATTGCGCTTCCCAGCCTCAGTTTCTCCTCGCTTCTGAGCGGAGGAGGGTCTGGCACCTCAGATATGCTGTTACTGCGTGACTTCCTGCTATCCGTAGACATGCTAAAGGAGATCGAACAGCGGGTCGCTTTTCGGGATCACTATGCCGACCAAGGTATCGATATGATTTCGCGCCTTTTTGATCACGACGCTCCTATTGAGGATCTGCACAAGTATTACCTCAAGCGAATCTCGGTGGAGCTGGATGAATATGCCAAGGTTCTTCGCATTAGAGTACAGGCATTTGCTCCCGAGATGGCCCATCAGATCAGCCGCTTATTATTGCAGCGCGGAGAGACTCATATGAACACCATGGGGCAGCGTTTGGCCGAAGAACAGGTCAAATTCTTGGAAACTCAGGTCGGTGGGCTCAACCAACGCTTCAACGATGCGCGTCAGGCCCTGTTGGATTATCAGAACGAAAACGGTCTGGTATCCCCCACAGGTACCGTCGAGAGTCTCAACGCCGTTGTCGCCCGACTCGAAAGCGAGTTAACCACCCTAAGAGCCAAGCGGACGGTGCTGAGCAGCTATCAAAGCATAATGTCACCAGAAATGGTGAGAATAGATGCCCAGATCAAAGCGACTGTCGAGCAGATCATCCAAGAACGCTCTCGCATGGCGCAACAATCTGGAGGCGCTTTAAACTCGGTGTCATCCGAGTACCAAACACTGGAGCTCAAAGCCCAGTTTGCTCAGGAGAGCTATTCCGGGGCTCTTGCTGCGCTGGAAAGTACCCGTATTGAGGCGGCCCGCAAACTTAAGCAGGTATCGGTACTGCAAAGCCCCACCCTGCCAGAATATGCGGTCGAACCAGAACGACTCTACAACACAACCGTATTCGTAATAATCGCCCTATTTCTAGCACTGATTGCACAGATGATGTTGCTGATTATCAAAGATCACCGCGACTAATGAGTGTACTACCCTCTAAAACCGCAACCAAGGTAACAGGCTTGTTGCAGGCAGCGCCAGGAACACAGCCCAACCCGCTTCCCTCCAGCATTCGACTGGACGGCTACACCACGCCTATAGAACTCCCCTTTGAACTACCCACACGTATTTACGGCTGCATGCTAGCCATATGGCAATTACGCCCTCACCTGCAACGACGATTTCCACTGCATCAACTGCGTTATATCGACTACCTACGTTTTCTAGCCTGGTGCGTTACAGCCGGCCGCAGGGATTACGCAATACTTCGGGAACTCAACGACTGGAACGAGGAGCTGCAACGCCCCATCGCTCTACCGCTCCTTAAAAACGACCGCTGGGAAGGTACCTTTTCTGTTGCGATGTACCTGATGGGTATCACGCGCAGCCGCTATTGGTTAACCCCTATCCAAAACAGCGCACAAACACGTCACCGTGTCGCACGCTGGTATTGGCGTAACGGCCGGCATGAACTGATGCTTAACACGCTTCCAGACTGGCAGCTGCGAGCCTTAAAACAACAATTCGAGACACCCTACCGATTCACCCGTAACCTACTGGTGCTCAAAGACCGTAAATCACGTAGCACGCTACGTAGCGTGCGCCGCCGTAACGCAGATCTGTACCGCGAATGGTCCAAGACTAACCTTGCAGAAGAGCCAGACAGTCCCTTTGTATCGCATAGCAGCCCAATCGCTGCGCGATTGATGGCTACAGCCACCCCCAACTACCTGCGCCAAGTGACCGCCTTACGCGCAGAAATAACCAAAGACCCAACGATAGAGCAGATAGGCCGCGTCACGGCACATATAAAGACAGACCAGACCTCTACGCTCAGCATTTCGCCAAGCGCCGTTTTTGGCGTAAATCTATACGGTTATGCACACGGTGAGCTCGGCATCGGTGAGGACGTACGTATGATCGCCCGAGCCCTCGCGACCGCCGATGTGCCCTTCTGTATTATCAATATCGAACCGGGCGGCAACGTAAGCCAGACAGACCACGGCATTGACTCCTTGCTAGCGGAGCAGCCCCGATACTGCATCAATATTTTCTGTATGACAGGTATTGAACAGACCCGCATTCTCTGTGAAAAAGGGGGCTCTTGGTTTGAAAATCGCTACAGCATCGGCCTTTGGCCTTGGGAGCTACCCCAGTGGCCAACGGCATGGCATCATGCGTGGAACAGCGTCCAGGAGATCTGGGGGATCAGTCAATATACCGCCAACGCCTATAACCTAGCCCCGGTTCCGGTAACACAGGTCCCCCTGCCTGTCTGCTTGGGAACAGTCGGCAACAAAATACGCGCTGATTTCAAGTTGCCGCAGAACACCTACCTTTTTGTCTTTGTTTTTGATTTGAACTCGACGATGGCCCGAAAAAATCCCCAGGCAGTGATCCAGGCATTTCAGCAAGCCTTCCCCAAAACAGCCAAGCAGGATGTCGGGGTGGTGATCAAAATTAATCACCCCAGCGACAAAGATAAGGAATGGAAAGCACTTAAACGCCACATGCAGAAAGATAAACGTATCCACCTGCTAGAGGGTGCCTTACGAAAACAGGATGTGACCGCGCTGCTACGCAATTGTAACTGTTTCATCTCCCTGCACCGGGCCGAAGGTTTCGGCCGTGCCATAGCAGAGGCACAACTACTTGATATGCCGATCATCACGACCTGTTTTTCTGGCAATACTGACTTCTGTACCCCCCAAAGCTCGCATCTGGTAGACAATCAGATGCGTGACATAGGCCCTGGCGAATATTTTTACGCCGAGGGCCAGCACTGGGCAGAACCCGACATAAGCCACGCAGCACGACTTATGCAGCTGGCACTGCTTAATCGAAACGAAGTCACCCTCCATGCCACCACCCAGTTCAAGCCTGAATTTTGCGGGCAGATCTACAAACAACATCTGCAACAGATTTTTACTCATATAACAGGAAAGGAACCCATGACATGTTAGTCCCGGTTATTTTATCTGGTGGCGCAGGAACACGCTTGTGGCCAGTGTCCCGTGCAGGGCACCCGAAACCCTTTATGAAACTGGCCGATGGCCAGACTCTGCTCAGTAAAACCTACTCGCGGGCTCTGGGCTGTAGCGATGTAGCTGAAGTGCTTACCATCACCAATCGTGACTACTACTTCCAGAGCAAAGATTGCTGGAGCAGCCTGAACAACACCGCAACAGGTTTGCGGTTTCTGCTCGAACCCGCCGGCCGCAACACGGCTCCAGCCCTGTTGCTGGGTGCCCTTAAGGTCAAAGAGCGTTACGGTGAAGACGCCATACTGCTGGTATTAGCCGCCGATCACCTGATCAATGACCAGGCTGCATTCCGTGAAGATGTTGTCGCCGCAACCCGTCTAGCCAGTCAAGGATATCTTGTAACCTTCGGCATACAACCCACTTCACCCGAAACCGGTTTCGGCTACATCCGTGCTGGCGAGCCTATCTCTGCAGAGGGTAGCCGCGTTAAGGGATTTGTCGAAAAACCAGATTTAGCAACCGCCGAATCGATGCTTACCGAAGGCGGTTTCTACTGGAACTCCGGCATGTTCTGCTTTAGCGTTAAAACCCTGTTGCTCGCCTTCGAACAACACATGCCCAAGATGCTGGAAACCGGGCAAGCCTGCTGGGCCACTTCCAGCAACAGTCGCACTGACAGCTACTGCCCGATCGATGAAACCAGTTTTGCGGAGATGGAAGATATCTCCATCGACTACGCCATCATGGAAAAGGCCACCAACACTGCAGTAATACCCGCAACTTTCGACTGGTCGGACATCGGCTCCTGGAACGCCCTCGGCGACCTGCTGGTACCCGATAAAAACGGTAACCGCACCCAGGGCGATGTGGTCCATGTCGACAGCCGCAACTGTTTTATCCAAAGCGAAGAGCGTTTGGTGGCCACTATCGGGCTAGATGATCTGATCATCGTGGATACACCCGACGCATTGCTAGTCAGCCACAAAGATTCTGTACAGCAGGTCCGTGAAGTTGTCGGCAGGTTAAAAGCGCAGGGGCATGAATCCTACCGTTTACACCGTACCGTCGCACGCCCCTGGGGAACCTATACCGTGCTGGAGGAGAGCACCCGCTACAAGATCAAGCGCATTGAGGTCAAGCCTGGCGCTTCGCTGTCGCTGCAGATGCACCATCATCGCAGCGAACACTGGATAGTTGTGCACGGGATGGCCAAGGTCATTAACGGTGACCAGGAGCTTTTTATCAAAGCCAATGAATCCACCTATATCAAAGCGGGCCACCAGCACCGACTGGAAAATCCCGGCGTCATCGATCTGGTGATGATCGAAGTTCAGAGCGGCGAGTACCTGGGCGAAGATGATATTGTGCGGTTTGAAGACAGTTACGGCAGAGCCTAATGAAACTACAGATAGCGAATAGCATCCCTTTGCTCTTGCAGCCACTAAAAAGCCTGCTGGCGAATCTCCATGTCGATGGTGCTGCGTTCGAGGTTGAATACCTTGAAACACTCGAGAGCCCCCCTATTAAGGGCGGCGCTGAATCGCTACCCTGCTTAATCGTATGGCAATCGGCTGAATGCGCGCTCGCCAGCGCCCTTGAGCAAGGCGTATCAGCAGCCGACGCGTTGGCTGACTGGCAAAGCCACCATCGCCTTATCCCTCAGCTCTGTTTCGATCTTCGCGACCGCGCAATTTTGCTGGAAGCTGGGGTGTTGCTTGCCAACCCATTGCAGCTTGGCAAAATCATTGCCGAGCGGCTGGCGCTAGAGGTGTCTATAGATGACAGTCTCGCAGCTGTTAACAATGGCGATTCGCTCGCCAGGGTCGTCGCCACCCGGATCGTCGAGGCCTGTCAGCCCGTGGCAGATCTTCAAGCAGAACTGTCGGCCCTCAGCCACCTACTCAATGACAACAGCTCCGATCCGTCTATAGCCCAACAAGCCTACGTGCATTACCAGCATTTGGCGGCTAAAGGCCAACAGCACGCCGTTCTGACACTAGAGACCGTAGATCTTCACGCACAACTAGACGATGCCAAGACCCAGCTCGCCGCCAGCCTGCAGCAAGCGACAGTCCACCAGGATCACTCCAGCCTAAACCAGCAACAGCGGGACCAACTCGCGGCTGAAAATGAACTGCTGCTCCTACAACTGCATCAGGAGTTGGAACAGAGTTTTACCAGCCACCAAGCACAAGTCGATGCCAGCCTGCAGCAAGCGACAACCCAGCAGGAGCAGTCCAGCCTACACCAGCAACAACGGGACCAACTCGCGTCTGAAAATGAACTGCTGCTCCTGCAACTGCATCAGGTGCAGGAGGAGCTGGAACAGCGTTTTACCAGCCACCAAGCACAAGTCGAAGCCAGCGAAGCGCTCGAACTGCGTCACAAAAACGAGGCCAAAGCGCTTCACGTCCAACTCGACGATGCCAAGACCCAGCTCGCCGCCAGCCTGCCGCAAGCGACAGCCCGCCAGGAGCAGTCCAGTCAAAACCAGCAACGACTGGACGTACTTGCGACTGAAAATGAACGCCTTCTACTGCAACTGCAGCAGCTACAGCAGCAGCGGCAACAGAGCGTTACCGATAACAAAACACGAGTTGCCGACAGCGAAGCACTCACACTGCATCACAGCAACGCGGCCGAGGGTCTGCACGCACAACTCGCCGACGCCAAGACCCAGCTCGCCGCCAGCCTGCAGCAGGTGACAGTACACCAGCAACAATCCAATCTAAACCAGCAACGGCTGGACGAACTGGCTTCTGAAAATGAACTGCTGCTACTGCAGTTACATCAGGTCCAGGAAGAACTCGAACACTATTTTATGATTTACAAGGAATCCGAGATGCAGTTTCAGGAACTCGACAGCTTCAAACAGAATTTAGTCCTGCTTTACCCACATTTTTGCTCTGCAGAACAGCTCACCCTGCTCGGCGGCAGCTGGGAAGGGGATTACAGAAACCTGAACTGCCTGATCGGTAACCTGGAACACTTTGACCAAGCCTGGACGCAGGTCAACGTTAAGATCCTCTCGCATCAGGGGCAGCCGGGCATCGAATTCCGCTCGGCGACAGAAACGTTGCAGATGCCGCTACCCGGCTACCTTGAAACCGGCAGCGATGAGGCCAGCGGTTATATGGTCCTGCTACCCGGAAGCGAAGCCTGTGCGGAGTTGTTGCAGCGCTTAAGCACCACCGACCTACAACGTATTCGCGGTATCGCAGAGCTGCTTAAAGCCCGCCTCACTGCAGGCATGTGCCAAAGAACAGAACAAACTCAACAGCTCGATAGTAGTTACTGGATTGAGACTCTCACCCACTTTATTACCCTATTGGCGGAGACTAAAAATGAGATCCATTACGACAGCGTCGAGCTGATCGAATGCTACCAAACCGACGGTTACGAACATCTCTGGCTTAGACTGAACAATCTGACCTATAACGAGCGGATTCTGCCACAACTGAGTTTCAAGTTAGCCGCCAAAGAGACAACCGAGGAGGGCTTCAGTGACTTGGGCTGCCTTGAATTTCGCGAGCAAGAATCGGGGCTAGCGCCCTTTATCGCCTGGCCGCCAACTCAGCAGGATGAGTACGGTCCGGTGCTCTCGCTGGAGTGCCCTGCCGAGATGAGCGACCAGCAGCATGACAGCTGGCTAACCCTGACAACCACCGACCGGAAGATGGTCGCGTTACTGCTGCCCATGCTGAACAGGCTGGTCAGCACCTTAGACCAGCAAGGAGACAACCTGGGACGCCCCTGTGAACAGTGGCAGCAGCTACTGCACACCATGGCCGCACGGCAACCGCAAGAGATCATTCAAGCGGCATGAAGCGCTCTTTGGCGGTCATCGATCCGGCGCTAGGGCCGACTCTGGGTCACCATGCTGGCTTTGCAGAAGCAATTGCCGACATGGACCACCAGGGGCGCCAGATCGATATTTGGTGCCATACCCTGCACGCAGATTCGATCACCGCTCGTCTGACTGTCGCCGGTATTACCAGCCACCCGGAATTTTCCATTAACTGGTACCAGTGGCATGATCAGCAGCCCCCTGTTGCAGCACGCGCCCAGCATATCAACCAACTCGCCCGTGAATACCTGAGCGTCTTTAGCAAGATCAGGACTACCGGCCCGACAATCTACATGCATCATTCATTAGATTGGCTCAATGCCTGCGCCCTGTTTATTGCGCTCGAACAACAGCGGCAACAGCAAACTGATGACTCAGAGTCGGTGCATTGTGTCTTGTTGATGTTTGCTCCCGGTTTTGAGCATAGCCCCACAGAACCACACCGACAGCTCAATTACAGCCTGGGTTTTAGGCAACTGCTGCAGCACCCACAAGTCAGGGCATTCGCCAGCTGCAGCGAATACCGCGATCAGTACCAACGGTTGCTAACAACATTTTCTGCGCCAACAGACAGACCAAAGATAGGGCTGCACCCCTGTTTTCTGGCCGACTGGGCCCAGTGGCCAGCCGCTAACCCCGCCCCCTCAGGCGACAATCAGCCCCCCAGGCAGATCCTGCTCTTTCTGGGCGACCCTCGTGAGGATAAAGGCTTTCTTGACTTGCCCGCTATAACAACCGCACTGCTGGCACGTTGGCACGACAACGTGCCGACGTTAGTTATTCAACACAGCCTGCCGCAAGACTGGGCTGAACCAGAAATTCACCAGGCCGCAATTGAACTCAAACGGCTAGCCGATGCCCACCCTCAGATAAATCTCACCCAGGGTTACTGGCCCAGTCCTAAATTACAACAAGCGATCTGTGAATCAGACTGGGTGGTTTTCAACTACCCCAACACCTCAACGATGGACAAATCATCTGGGGTGCTTTGGCTAGCAGCACAGCAACACAAGCTGATCGTAGCGCCTCAGACCAGCTGGGTGTGGCGTGAAGCCCTGCGCTTGGGCTGTAGCGTAGCGGATATCCAAACATTGTTACGCCCTGACAAATGGCAACCCAGCGTGGCGAACAGCAACACCACAACCAGCCGCTATCGGCAGCAGATCTACACCCCTTTTTTAGAGTGGTTGGATACAGAACTGAGCCTCAACCCCACTCAAACCTTGATGGAACAAAGTGCATGAACCCAGTAACAGCACAATTCGGTAACCTGCTTTATCTAGGCGCGGGTAGCTGCCCGTCCGTAACGCAGTACAGTGAGATCGCAAACAAGGTCTACCTGGTCGAGGCGCAACCCGTTCTGGCCAACCAACTGCGCACCGATACCGCCGTACTGGAAAATGTAACCGTCATCGAGGCCATCATCGCCGCTGAATCCCAGCCTGCCGTTTTCCAGGATTACAACCTCCGCTGGGCAGCAAGCCTGGCGCTGCCCGCCGGGCTGAAAAAAATCTACCCGAGCCTTACATGCATTGCCGAGCGTAACGCAGAAACCCAGGCTGTCACCCAACTGGTCACCAACCTAGCCCTATCGGATCAGCAGCCAAACGCATTGATTATCGACCTGCCGGGTCAGGAGTTAGAACTGCTCGAAGCCCTGGCTGCACAGCAGCAGCTCCAAAGCTTCGACGAAATTCTGCTGATCAGCGCCAAAGACGGCGTTTACGATCCGGATCACAGCGCCGCACCGCTGATAGCCTGGTGTGCATCGCATGCTTATGCGCAAGGGCACAATACCCCCTTGCCAACACCCCAGCTGCTACCCTGGCAAGCACTGTATTCACTGCGACTAGATCGCACTGCCGCTACCAATCAGCGCCTTGAGACCGCGCTCAAGAAACAGCAACAGGACATGGAGCAGATCAACACCCGACTACAACAGGCAGACAACAACAACGAGACACTGAGCCATCAATTAGCGGAGCTACAACAGCAGTTGCTAACCACCGAGCAGACCAATGCTGAAACGCTCAAGCAACGTGATCAGCTCAAGACCCAACTGGATGCAGCCAACACGGCGAAAAACGAACAGCAAGCACGGGCAGAACAGCAGGCCAAGCAGCGCGACGAACTGAACCAGAAACTACAAACCGCCGATCAGGCTAACGCTGAAGCAGTCAAGCAACGCGATCAACTCAAGTCACAACTCGACACTGTGAATAACGACATGAATGCCCAGCAGGCCCAAATCGAAAATCTGACTATTCAACTCACTACTGCCGACACTACGAATAAGGCGCTCCTGCAGCAGCGGGACGAACTGAACCAGAAGCTACAAACCGCCGAGCAGACCAACGCTGAAGCTGACAGGCAACGCGATCAGTTCAAGTCACAACTAGACACTGCCAACACATCCAAGAGCGAACAACAATTCACTTTTCAACATCAAAGCCAACTGCAACAACAAAAGATCGAAGAGTTAGAACAACAGTTTGAAGAAAAAAATTTCCGCAACCAGCTGATCGATAAAGAGATGATCAAAGCTGAAGCCCAGATTGACCTGATCAAGGATATATTGATTCGTGAAAAAGCTTTCTAAAAAATCTAACCAGTTAAAAAAAGCTAAGCGAGGTCAACGTAAGTTAGTCCATAGTTGCGTGAGCGAGACAGTCACTGCGGAGCAGCTAAACAGCCCCTTTAAATCGGACACCCCCGAGCAAGTTGAGCCTGACGTGCTGACCCATACAGTGGACGCTGAAGTCTATTCGCTGATCGAAAATCACGATGAGAAAGGGTTGTCCCGTGCCAAAGCGCACTGGTTCTTTGGCGAATGGCAAAAACTAGCGGAGTTGGATGAATCGATCCTGTCACAACACCCAGATCGGGACAGGATGGCACTGCTTGTCGCCAGCGCTCATCAGCAACTGGATGACCATGAAAAAGCTAAAAAGTTCTCCCGTATGGCGCTAGCCTGGGGTTGCCCGAATCGAATCGTCGCACAGGTACTGATCTCGGGAATACATAATACTCTTGGAAGAATCCATGCCCTCAAAAAAGACAACCAATCATCCAAAAAACATTTTAGTTCAGCTATCAACATCATTAAAAGCGAAGATGCAGATTTAGTGGCCCAGGCCAGATCAATTCGCGAAATTTCCAGCATGGGGTTAATTCATGATGCAGCCGCACTTATTGACAACAGCATTGATCTTTTATCGACCCCATTGAAAAACTTGGAAAACCAAAAGACATATTTAAAACTTATTAGAGAAGAACAAAAAATAATAAATTTTAAATTAAAGTCCGGTAACAAAAACATATCAACAGCGAAGAAAAATTTAATTCTTATTGCAAGCATTCCGCGCAGCGGTAGCACATGGACTTATAATTGCGCTAGAGAAATACTCAAACTAAACATCGACAACTTTTACAGCTGCTGGGTTAATGATTATGACCCAAACAACGATTCACCAACACACTTAGTTAAAGTTCACGAGCCTGACGCCGAATTAGCAATCACCTCAGATATTATCATATCAACTCGAAGGGATATCAGATCTGTTGCAGCATCGCTGACCCGAATGAGCTGGGCCAAAAAAAATGGAGAGTTCATTGATCAACTTAACCACATTACAAACGTGATCCACCCTTTCTGGCACGAAAGAACGAGCTTTGAGATTGAATACAATCAGATAATAAACAACAGCAAGAATACGATAGAGCAGATGGGACATTTATTAGGAAAGCATTTAACACCATCTGAAATAGATACAATTAATAGATATTTACTAGAAATGGAATCACCGAGTAAATATTGCTCAAACACACAATTCCATCCCAACCATCGATCCGAAAAACATCAAAATCCAGAAGATATCCTGGGACCATCAAAATTGAAAGAAATCACAACAACATTTCTACCATGGCTTAAAAAATACGGCTACGCGTGTTAATGAAGCTCACACCTCATCGCAAAAGAACATGAAAAAAGAGGAAAAAATGAACTTAAAGAATGCCAATATAGCACTGAGATCCAAAGAGGTAGACAAAGCCGCAAATGCATACCTCACACTACTGAGAGACACAACCGAGCCTACGCTAAAAAAAATATTCGAGCAAAATCTATCGTATATTTATTACAAAGAACACAAAAAAAGCCCTGTTATCAGCGGATCACCAACCATTGCAATCCTACTGGATTGCACTTCTAAATTAAATGATGTTTTAAGAAAAGTAACTTTCTTCTACACAGGAATCCCTGCGCTAAACGTCCTGATATATTCAGAAACCGAGATAACCATTCCAGATACATTAACGCATGACGAAGATTACGACAAAAATATCACCTGTTTATTCTCTACCTTCAGAAGACAAATAAGCGTCACCAAAGAATTCAGTCAGATAGAATCTGCAGATTATATTTTATGCACTACTGTTTCACCGAAAGGAAACATTAAAAAACACGTCGAAAAATTAAGAAAGAACGGTAAAAAAGTATACGCTGTAGATAAAGAAAACCAACGTCACGAAGGCTCTTTTTACAACCACTCCCTATATGAACTATATTCATATTTTGACAACGTTACTAGTAAAAACTATCAAAAGTTCCTGAAACTGAGAGAAAGACTAAACAAAGAAAAATCATATATATTTGCATCAGGACCAAGCATTGAAAAATATGATGAGTTTGACTACAACGATGGTAACCGTCTTATCTGTAACACGTTAACTCTAAACACTGAATTCATGGACAAGGTCAAGCCAGACGTACTATTTTTTGCTGACCCTATATTCCACTACGGCCCTTCTATATACGCAGCAGAATTTAGAGAAAGCGTATCTTTAGAAATGAAGAAAAATGATGAACTAACCATCATTTCAACTTCAAAATATTTCTACTTGCTAAACTTATTCTTTCCAGAGTATCAAGACAGAATCATCTGTATACCTATGCAAAATCCTGGAAATATAAATCTAAAAATTAGTGAAGAGAAAAGTTTTTTCACCCGTGCTACTGACAACATATTTACATTACTGATGCTTCCTTTTGCCGCAAATATTTCTAAAAACATATCCGTTATAGGGATTGACGGAAAACCACTCTCACTTACAAATAAATTCTGGAACTACGGAAAAGGTTCTCAAAACAACGATTCCTATAACTCACTTAAAAAGTTACACCCTGGCTTTTTCAACCTTGACTACAATGATTTCTATTTAGGCCATTGTGATGTTGTCTCGAAATACGTAAATGCATGCGAATATTCTGGAACGAAAGTCAACTCTTTAACTAAATCTTACATACCCGCCTTAAGCCGAAGATCTTTAGATAAAAAAACTCATATCGATAAAATACAATCCAAACTAGCAAGCAGCATCGATGAGAGCCACAGCTCTCGTTATCTGATTAGTTTAAACCCTGATCTATCAAGCAAAACAACCGGGCATTTTTACAATTACGACGAAAGCATTAGACTAGAATGCAAAACAAAAAATATTGGCTTTCTGTCTCTTACCGGAAAAGACTTGGAGTGCGATGAGGATGAAGAATTCTATCATCCATGGTTCACACACAACTCATGGGTCGGCAGTCGTCCTATTGACATATACACAGAAACATACGAAGAAGAGCTAAAGTCCATATTTGAAACTGTAAACCGTTATCCCAGTAAAAAATTCATTTTTTATTTTTATATGGGTACGCCTTGGCACTTACCAAAAATAAAAAAAATACTAATCGACCAGTCAGAAAATATTAAATGCGTAATCAACCTTTTCGGCGCAGACAAATATATTGATGATTGGCTGGATCACGAAGATACCAATGAATTCACAAATAATTCTAAACTTACTATTTGCGTAGAAAGCGAAAGATTATTTATAGAGAAAAACCTCGCTAACAAGAATATAAAAATCTGGCCCATGATCAGATCAGATGTCGATTTCTCAAAGAAAATCACCTATAGCGACGAAACCACAAAGACAGAAGATAATAAAAATAAGAACAAGGTATTTTATGCATGCACGCCACAAATAGAAAAGGGCTTCGATGTCGTTTTGAACGCAATTTCAGACATCCCCACCTCGCAAAGGTCAAATCACAAGCTTAGAATAACCAAGCATCTGGATGGAAATAATAGATTAAAATCACATTATGAAAAACTAATTTCAGACAAATCCGCTAGGCCCATCGTCCATGAAGGAGACCTCGACCCTAAGGAGTATGAAAAAATGTACACTGACAGCGACATAGTCGTCATACCCTACACCAAGAAGCTGTTTGAATATAAAACCTCTGGAGCCATCTTGGACGCGATCTACTATGGCAAACCGGTCATCGCGACAAAATCAACCTGGCCAGGCGACATTGTAGAAAAATACAATATTGGTTTAACTTTTGAAGATGGAAACCACACCGATCTGAACAAAAAAATCAGCCATCTATTTGAAATTTACGACGAAAAATATTCATTATTACATAGAAATAGAGCCAGCATACTGGAAGACTTTTCGACCAAAAACTTAATTAATTTTTTATTAAATAACTCAGGCAACTAACCATGAGAAATAAAGTAATTGCTTTCGTACCACTAAAATTAAATTCCAGGCGACTGCCTAACAAAAACTTCCTCAGACTCGGCGACAGGCCATTGGCCTACCACATATTCAACACCCTCATCAACACTCCCGGTGTTGATGAGGTATACTCTTTTACTAGCCAGCCTCAGATAATTAATCTACTTCCTGATGGAGTTAAACTACTGCTACGACCCAAATCATTAGATGGAGACTCGGTAAAAGCAAACGAACTCTTTATGTTCGCTGCAGAAAAACTCGATTGCGAAACTCTGGTTTTATGCCATGCGACGGGACCATTTATTTCAGAAGAGTCTATAGCTAAAGGAATTAACGCTGTAAATAACAAGGGTTACGACTCTTCTTTTTCTGTGGTCAAAAACAAGACCTATTGTTGGTTTGACGACAAACCCCTGAATTATGATCCGAAGAACATGGCACAAACACAAGATCTGGTTCCTGTTTTGGCAGAGACTAGCGGCTTTTACATATACGATCGCGCCATGTATATTAAAAATGGGACCCGTATTGGTTCTAAGCCTTATCCTGTCGAAATTGATTTCAGGGAATCTATTGATATTGATGAACCAGAGGATTTCAATTTAGCGCAACACATGCTTAGCTATAACCCAAACAAGGAAATATTCTCTCGAGATACTTTTTTTGTTGACTTAGCTAACACAACAACTTTTCACAAAAATGTAGATCATGTTTCCTTTGATTTAGACGGAGTGCTTATTGACTCGTTGGAAGTAATGAAAGGCGCGTGGAAAGAGGCGATGACCACGCTTTCATTAGATTATCCATTTTCAGAATACGAAAAAAGAATTGGAATACCTTTCTTAAAGATACTTGAAGAAATGAAAATCCCAAAACCTTACTGGAATGAAATTTCAGAAGTTTACGATACCTACTCGAGAATAAATATTGAAAATATTAAATTCGATCCCAATGTTAATAACTGTCTAAGAAGGCTGAAAAAAAATGGATTTAAGATATCCATCGTCACGTCTAAAAGCAAACAGCGGACAGCGGAAATTTTAAAATTATATATAGATCTTAGCCTTGTAGACTTCGTTGTAACGCCAGAAGATGTCCCTTCAGGGCGGGGAAAGCCCCATCCTGATCCTATACTGTATGCCTGTGTCAATCTTGGCGTTGATCCTTACAACACAATATATGTTGGCGATATGGAGTGTGACAAACTAGCTGCTGTTAGATCTGGGGCACACTTCTTATTCGCAGATTGGGGTTACGGAAAACTCGAAAGCGTTACCGATGTATGGTTTAGCGATATTAACGATCTAGTTAGTTTCCTAGAAGAGTAAGTTTTCCGTAAAAATTCCACATGGATATATGAAATGAAAAAAGCGTTAATAACTGGAGTTACGGGGCAAGACGGTTCTTATCTCGCAGAATTCCTTCTCGAAAAGGGCTATGAGGTCCACGGCATCAAACGACGCGCGTCGTCGTTTAACACCCAGCGTGTCGATCATATCTACGAAGATCCACACACCAACAATCAGCACTTTGTGCTGCATTATGGTGACCTTTCCGATTCATCCTGCCTAACCCGCATCCTCAGCGAAGTACAGCCTGATGAAGTGTACAACCTGGGGGCGCAGTCCCACGTAGCCGTCTCCTTCGAGGCCCCGGAATATACCGCCGATGTCGATGGCATGGGTACCTTGCGTCTGTTGGAAGCGATCCGATTTTTAGGACTGGAGAAGAAGACCCGTTTTTACCAGGCCTCTACCTCCGAGCTGTACGGCCTGGTGCAGGAAACGCCTCAGACCGAGACCACACCCTTCCATCCCCGCTCGCCCTATGCGGTGGCCAAGATGTACGCCTACTGGATTACGGTTAACTATCGCGAAGCCTACGGCATGTTCGCCTGCAACGGCATCCTGTTTAACCACGAATCGCCGCGCCGTGGTGAAACCTTTGTCACCCGCAAGATCACCCGCGGGCTGGCTAATATTGCCCAGGGTCTGGAAAAAGGCCTGTTCATGGGCAATATCGATGCCCTGCGCGACTGGGGCCATGCCAAGGATTACGTACGGATGCAGTGGATGATGCTACAGCAGGACCAACCCGAGGATTTCGTTATCGCCACCGGGGTGCAGTACTCGGTTCGGCAGTTCATCAGCTGGTCCGCTGCAGAGCTGGGTATCAGCCTGCGTTTTGAAGGCGAAGGCGTGGATGAGAAAGGGATCATCGACAAGATCGAGGGTGATATGGCCCCTGCCCTGTCAGTGGGCGATGTGATTGTTCAAGTTGATCCACGCTACTTCCGCCCTGCCGAAGTGGAGACCCTACTGGGTGATCCGACCAAGGCCAAAGACAAGCTGGGTTGGGTCCCGGAGATCACCGTGCAGGAGATGTGTGCGGAGATGGTGGCTAATGATCTGAAAGTCGCGCAACGGCATGCGTTCTTGAAAGAGCATGGGCATGATGTGGCTGTTGCGGTAGAGAATTAGAAAAACAGGGGCAAGGGTAAAGGGTAAAGGAGCGAGGAAAAACAGGGA
>TARA_R110001583_G_scaffold30757_1_pt1 | contig 17648 bp, 13 predicted proteins | sample TARA_R110001583 | Tara Oceans TARA_R110001583 (sample SAMEA4398432) | marine metagenome | biome: Polar Biome; feature: [MES] marine water layer (ENVO:01000295) within the mesopelagic zone...; material: water (ENVO:00002006), including particulate matter (ENVO:01000060) such as...... | reverse complement strand
TGTTTCTGTATTTTAGAGTTTGACGCCCTAACCTATCTGCCATATAAGATCTATCTTCGATAAAGAAACCATAACGCTGAATCGTATCGCTACCATTGGTATCAATAAAATTAGCCTTAGCTAGTCTTACTTGATAACTATAATCTGTAAATACATTATACATCTTATATATAAGGAACTCCTCAAGTGTATGTTGTTCGTAGTGTTTTTTAAAATTCTGACAATGACTCACATACTTTACTTTATTCTGTCCATTGAAAATAGTCCCTTTTGCATGATCATCTTCAAACTTAAACCTTAGTGGGGGAAAATTACATGTTTGTTTACGTAAACGAAAATGCCCTCTCGTTTTAAGCTTAATGGGCATCTCGCTGAAAGAACAAGAAGAATTCTTCACGGTAAACCTAGCATCATGGTAGGTTCTTTTTTCTGAAACGTCATCTAAAAGACTTACATAATCAGCATAAACATCAATCTGAAGAGGTTCATCTTCTGCAAATAAATCTGCAAAAGCGACACTGTCTTTAGCCTGAAAATAAGCTTGCGCTTGAAAATTAGATCCAGCAACAAAAAATAATAGTAAAAGTATAAATGGCTTAATATTCTTCATCTTAGTATCATGATTTTCCAAAGAGAAAGAATCATCCAATTACTTGATGTATTCTTTTTCCCCATTCAACAAACAGCGATAAAACTGATCACCAACAATTAATAATATCTGTGGTCGGAACTGCACATAGCCCATAGGAACATTCAGTGCGCATAATTTTTTCTGATACAAAAAGCGAATCTCTTCGAGTTCGGTATGCCCAAACATGATCTGCTTTGCTTTAAAATATTTCAAAATCTCATCAACTTCAGGTTCTGTTATTTTATTATAATATCTAGATTCCATCATATACCCCCTATACCACAAAGGGTTTCCTGAGAAATAGATTTTCTTTTTCAATTCTGATGCTGACATCGACTCAGAATTTAATAGACAATAACGAATATCTTCATTTATCTGATTGATGGACAATTTCTTTTTAACCACATCATAGGATAATCCTCCATGCACAAAAAGTTTATCGTTTATCTTAAGAACAGAATTCAAAGTTCTCAACCATCTTCCTAAATCCGTATTTTCAGCGAAAAAGTTGTAATAATTAGTTAGCATGCGTTTACTCAAATTCTTATACTTTGCCGATATATAACGAGAGTCATTCATCAGAACCATAACCTCATGGTTTCCTAATATCAAATGAACTCTTCCTCCATTATCCCTTGCCTTTTGAGATATTCGCCTTATAAAATATAGAGCTTCGGTAACCTTATCGCCTCTATCAAAAATATCTCCTACAAAAACCAAGTGATTTTTTCCAAACAACCAATCTTCTTTTGGACTGATCACTTTGTTTTCAATTAAAAGCTTCTTCATGGTATCAAATTCACCATGAACATCGCCAACAACCATTATAGAATCAACACCAACGAATTCCGATTTACCTGGCTTTGGCTTCTGCTTCTTCAACCAATACCTATTTTTATCGCCATACAACCCCTTAAATAAAACAGAATCCTTCTTTACTTTCACAATCTTCTCCTTCACTTCGATAGTATTACCAGAGTGTTTGTGAGATACATACCAAACCTTAACTTTATTATCCTCTCTCCAAAAAAAGTGAGGTCCATCTAAATAATCGGGAAGGTTTACCTTACCAATATCACCTGAAAATATTTTATCATAGGAAGAAAATGATCCCGAACTTAATCGTTTCTTTTTTTGAGCCTGCGCACAGAACACTAGTAAGAAGAAAGATAAAAACAGAACAATCCCTTTCACCTTAGAAAAAGATTTCCTTAAACACGTCATATTTGTCAATCTCAGTACCAAAATAAACAACCTCCTATATATCAGTTAAATAATTCATTCTATCAAATCAAAAAGTGTTCACTATAGTTACAACCAGTGTTCATAAACGTACAATATTACTAATACAAAATATCTCTGATTTTTAAAGTAAAACTATTTTTTGCAAAACAGTAGCTCCCAAATTAAGATGTCCTTTACTTTGAACAACATCCCAGCCACGCCTTTTTAATTCTTTTGTTATAGCTGCATTTATCATGCCATGCCCTACCAATATAGCAGTTTCTTCCTGATTAGCAAGTTTTTCAAGATTATCAGCTGATAACACAACTCGCTTCATAGCCTCTTTTCGACTTTCAATACCATCATGATTGCATCCTAAAAGCCAAGACGCTCGACTAATTCCTTTCCACAAATCTAGAGGTAATTTCACTATCGAATTAGCTTGAACTATCTTCAATTCAAACTCCCTGAAAATACTATCAGATACTATGAGGTACGAATCTTTAAATAAAGCAAGAGCTGTTTCTTGAGAGCGGGGCAAACTAGAGCAATAAATCTGATGTGGCTTATTCAAGTTAACCACAACCAGATTCGAATCAATTTTATGAATAGACACCCTATTGTAGTTCTCGATATATTCCTGAGCCTCCAAAGAAGAACTTAGAAACCTTTTTTGAAGATTGGGTTTTGCGTGACGAATTAAGTAGATCTGAATCTTCCGTTCTCTTTTTTCAAATAATCGTCTTTGAACGTTTCCTGAAACCTCATCTATTAAGGTAACATCTAAATCATCACCTTGCTGCTGTGCAAAAGATACAACATTAGACATATAGAAAACAACAATAAACAGGAGTATAGATTTCGACATGTACGAAAATAAGGAATCTAACTGATATTACGATGATATTCTCATCCTACAATACATTCTCAGGTATAAAGATGTTGTACTTTAGGAGTCTTCGGTGCAAGGCATTCCAGTTTAAATTAAGAAGTTTGGCAGCATGCGCCTTGTTATAATTACACTCTTTTAAGGCACGAATAATGACATCACGCTCAATCAAAGCTAAATCAAAACTATTAACCAAAGTTAATTGCTCTTCTTTTTCATTAAGGAAAGATGGGAAATGATCCAAATTCAATGAGTCTCCATCACAGAGAATGATAGCTCTTTCAATTAAATTTGACAATTCCCGAATGTTGCCAGGATACTCATATTCAACTAATTTACGTTCTGCATATGGATCAAATCCTCGTATGGTTTTTCTCAATTTTTCGGAATATTGACGAATAAAGTAGTTCATCAACAAAGGTATATCTTCTTGCCTATCGCGAAGTGGAGGAATAAATAAATCGTATCCATTAAGCTTTTGCAATAAATCCATTCGGAAGTTATTTTTGGCTTTCAACTCGCTTAAAGAACCACTACAAGCTGAAATTAACCGAACATCAACATCCTTCTTCGCTTTTGAACCAATTTTCGAATAGGCATTATTATGAAGAACCGAATTCAGTTTTGCCTGCTGATAAATGGACATATCAACAATCTCATCAAAAAATAGCGTACCTCCTTTGGCCATCTCTAACCAACCAAGCTCATCTTTCTTTTTACCTTTTGAATTTAGTTTATAGCCAAAACATTTCTTCTCGAACATTGTATCAGTAACAGAAGCCATATTAACTGCTACATAATTCTTATCAGATCTACCGCTTAAATTATGAATACTACGAGCAATTGAATCCTTATACAAACCAATCTCTCCAGTAACAATTACTGATATCTTATCATCTTTAGCAAGCTCCTCTATAGCACAATGAACTTGTCGCATTGGTTCACTACAAAAAACAATATTAACAGAATCTTGGATGTTTAGCTTCTTACTCAGGAAAAAATTTTGCTTTTCAATCTCTTTACTCTTCTTCTTTAGAGTTACATAGCTTTTCCCACGCTCAATAGAGATCTTTAAAGCTTTATACTCAATTGGTTTTTGCAAAAAATCAATAGCTCCTGAATCAAAGGCTTCAATAATCTGCTCATCTTCAGCACTACCACTAATCATGATTACATCGGTCTCTGGATGGTTTTCTTTAACAGTTTTCAAAACCTCAACACCATCCATCTCAGGAAGATTGAAATCGCATATAAGAACATCAATTCGCTCTTTCACAAGCAAATCAAAAGCATCAGATGGGCAAAGTGCAGTATAAACAACAAAATCCTCTTCAAGCCTAGTAGCTGCAAGCTTTAGGTAAACAGGATCATCATCAAGAATAAGTGTACTTAATTTATTGCTCATATTAGTATAAGTCCAAATTGGATCACTGGTCGATAAACATAGAAATTAATATTACCAATTTACGAATACATAATTCCTTAACCTTAATTCAAACGGGATATCTAAATTACAATTTTTATTTTTTAAAGACCTAACTTTTAATATTTAAAGTTACTTCTACTAGACATAAAAAAAGAACAACTCTAATTACCAATAAAACAATATATGACGCATATTAAACAACTCTTTTCAAGAACATTGAAGAAGTTAAAAAAAGGGATACAAAAAAAAACCGATCGAGAAGATCGGCTTTTGGGGTGGTGCCACCTGGTTCAGAAAGCTTTCGGAACGAACCAGTGATCACTTATATTTTTCCAACAAACGACTAGTTATTTCAGGATATTTTAGCAGATTCTCAATATAGATCCTACTTTTCATTCTCTTGACATGAGATTCTATTCGTCTAGCCTGTGCAATCGAGTCATAATTCATCTTATAATGCAAACTCCAGTCATTTGCTCGTGCAGAATACGAACCATTGAAACATTTATCATTGTGCAACAATAATCTTTGATCAAAATCCTTACTGTATCCAGTATAATAACGATCAACACTTTTACTATACAAGATATAAACAACAATTTCCATAAAAATAAAGATACAAAAAAAGCCGATCGAGAAGATCGGCTTTTGGGGTGGTGCCACCTGGAATCGAACCGGGGACACATGGATTTTCAGTCCATTGCTCTACCAACTGAGCTATGGCACCGCTTTACTTGAGCGACACAAAAGTAAGCAAAAAATTATCGCCTCCAAATAAAAAGTAGGAAAATCAACAGCTATTTAAATCGATATTTAAAGTTCTTGTTACCTTTGCATCCTAATAAAACAATTTATGCTTTTCGAAACTCACACATTATCAAACGGTATCCGTTTAATCCATCGTCAGGTGGATCAAAAAGTAGCGCACTGTGGAATTATTCTAAATACTGGATCCCGTGATGAAAGTGAGGATGAATGGGGCATTGCACACTTTATTGAGCATGTAATATTCAAAGGTACAAGCAAACGTAAAGCCTATCACATCTTAAATAGGATGGAAGATGTAGGTGGCGAACTCAATGCTTACACGACCAAAGAAGAGACATGCATTTACGCAACTTTCTTAGATAAGGATTACAAACGTGCCTTGGAATTAATCAGCGACATTAGTTTTAATTCGATTTTTCCAGAAAAAGAATTAGAAAAAGAAAAGGAGATTGTTCTCGATGAAATCAACTCGTATAAAGACAGTCCTTCAGAACTAATTTTTGATGATTTCGAAGATCTAATTTTCAAAAATGATCCTATCGGCAGAAACATCCTAGGAACACCGGAAAACATTAAGAAATTTACAAAAGAGAACATCCAAAATTTCATAAAGAACAACTTCCATACTGACCAAATGGTTATTTCATCGGTAGGAAATATCACTTTTAAGAAATTGGTAAAGATGGTTGAAGCTTTTTTTGCTGAAATCCCACAAAATTTACGCATTAACAAAAGAGTAAAACCTCAAATATATAAGCCTAGAACTCTTATTTTAGAGAAAAACACACATCAACGCCACTGTATACTTGGTAATGTGGCCTACGATTTAAACGACGACAAACGAATTCCATTATCACTCTTAACCAATTTACTTGGCGGACCAGGTATGAACTCCCGTTTGAATCTTACCTTAAGAGAAAGACATGGACTAGCATACAATATAGAAGCCGGATATTCTCCATACGTAGATACTGGTGTTGTGAGTATCTATTTTGGAACAGATAAGGGCTACCTTGATAAATGTTTATCCCTTATTTATAAAGAAATGGATCTTCTTTGCTCAAAAAAACTTGGAGCAATGCAATTGAAACGTGCGAAGAATCAAATTCTTGGACAAATAGCTATCTCTTGTGAAAATAATGAAAATTTAATGTTGAGCGTAGGGAAAAGCTACTTACTGTACGACAAAATTGATTCGCAACAAGATATATACGATAAGATAGAAAGCATAACCGCTGAAGAACTCCTTGAAGTTTCAAATGAAATTTTAAACAAAGACAATTTGACCACTTTGATGTACAAATAATGATAGAAGTAAACAAAGCATTAGAGGACTATATACTTGGACACTCGGAAAACGAAGATCAAGTCCTAAGAGATTTAAATAGAGAGACTCATGTAAAGATGTTACGCCCTAGAATGCTTTCGGGTCATTTGCAGGGAAAATTTCTGAAGATGATCTGCCAAATGCAAAACCCTAAACGAGTATTAGAAATTGGCACTTATACAGGATATTCAGCCATATCAATGGCAATGGGAACCTCTTCTGATTGTGAAATTCACACTATCGATTGTAACGATGAACTAGAAGGATTTACTAGAAAATTCTTTAAACAATCGGGCTGCGAAGAGCGTATTAAATTTCATATTGGCGAAGCCTTAGATATTATTCCAAAACTCAAAGAAGAGTTCGATCTAGTATTTATTGATGCAGACAAACGCCAATACATAGAATACTACAATGCTATTATGCCATTATTAAAGACTGGAGGCTTTATTCTAGCAGATGACGTTCTTTGGGATGGAAAAGTGATTGAATATATCGATCCAAACGATAAACAAACCCAAGGGATTCTTGATTTCAACAAACATGTTCAAGATGATAATCGAGTTGAAAACTTAATGCTTCCTATCCGTCATGGTTTAATGATGATTCGAAAGAAATAAAAAGCTTCAAATCTGAGAATTTCTCGTTTTGAAGCTTTCCTATTTGTAGATATTATCTTGTTACAACAACTAGGCGTTTCTTTCCATCCATTTTCACAGTAATTGGCTCTTTAAACCTTACGTGCTTAATTGCGCCATCAGATTCTACCAATTCCTGCTGCTTTAGTATTTTATAATCGATATGCGATTCTGCTGAATGATGGTAAACTGAACAATACCCAATATTCATTGAAGTCACATTATGGAAGAAATGTGAGCCAGAGGAAGCTTCTAATGGATAATCCTTATAACTCGTTTCCACAATAAGTTTAGATCTAGATATATCTTTCCATTTCACTGGTATCCCAATCCATCTATCACGAGTTCCCCAACGTCCGGGCCCTATAAGAATATAGTTCCTATCTTCGCTATCCATTTTTTGATTTATCTCTGCAACCTTATTTGCAATCTCTTGAGTCATATCCTTCTCAAACAAATCAGGATCAATAAATACAACATCGGTAATATCATCAACTAAACCATTCCCCATTCCTTTATCAGAAAACATCAAGCTCTCTGCTGGATTGACTGTATCTAAATCGATATTATAATCATCTGCTCCAGCCACCAAGGGTTTAATTTGTAAAATATAGAATGATGATTTTCCTTCTTCATCTTTATTTAAATCGACAGAGAATTCTATTTCAACGGCAGATCCCATAGCCTCTTCAACAATCTCTAGAACCATTCTAATTGTTTTAGCCAATGGGATATAGTCGAATTTTAAGATGTTGGCAAAATTGACTATTCTTGGTCCATATTTATCAAGACCTGGACTGACAATATCATTATCAGCATCATAAACAGAAGCACAATGCGTTAATGTGCCATGATCTTCAGCCTCATCAATATCTAAACGAATCAAACCTGCAGTATCACCTTCAAGCAAGTCAACCTCTTCTTTTTTGAGGTTAATTGCATAAAATTCAATTTGAGAATTCTTAAATTGATCTTTAGCCGTATTATTCTCGCTCGATGGAAATGCTGGTGAAAATCGATAAGCCTTTTCCCCATCAACCACATACTTGCCTAATCCTACTCCTAAAACGGCAAACCCATCTTCGGGCTTCATATGCCCATAAGGATAATAATTATAAGACTGCGCAACACCACTTATATGCGGATAAAAATAATCGCCATACACATTGCCGACAACTTCCTGAATCACAATCCCCATTCTCTCCTCATCAACCGAATAATTATTCCCATGAATACTGGTTTGAGATTCATTTGAGAAAACAGATGCATAAACTAATTTAATTGCATCCAAAGCTTGATTCAACCTAATATTCAAATCTGAATTACTGTTAGGCAACAAGTAGGTTTGAAATATCCCAGCAACTGGCTGTTGTAAAGAATCCTCAAACAAACCAGAAGAACGAATCGCCAATGGCTTATCAAAATTGGATAATATATGCTTGACTCGATTCTTTAATCTCGACCTTAAATTTCCTTCTAGGAATAACTGCTGAATCTCTGCATAGTCCGAAGCTATCTTAATTCTATCAAGCAAGTTATTTCGCTCCATAAAACTCATATACTCATCAACTCCGATAACAGCAGTCATCGGAGCCTTCACGTTAATTCCAGGAACGTAACTGCTCAAATTTAAATTATAAAGCATCGAATTTATAAAGGCAAGTCCCCTACCTTTTCCTCCCAAAGATCCGGAAGATAAAGACACAATATTCTCTGCACTAAAGCCTGGTTGAGATTTAAAAGCAACAATTTTCCCCTTACGCTTCTCATTACGAAACTCATGAATCATACTTATCAGATAGGCTCGAATGTCTTCAGCAGATTTAAAATCGGTCGTTTTGTAGCGTGCAATCATCTTAGCAATCTTCACCTCACCTCTGGCCATTAACCACAAGGAAAAATTATTCCGATTCGCATGAAAAACGATAGACTCTGCTGGTATCTTATATAAATGCTCTTCAAACTCTCTAAGCGACTTTGCTGTCACAATAGCATCGCCATGAATATTTTTATAAACAAAATCGCCAAAACCAAGATACTCTTCAATAAAAGCACGAATATCTTGTCTTAAGTTATCGGAATTCTTCTCAATAAAACTACACTTTAAACCTTCAGCGTAAGCCGAATTACTAACTTCCGAAGATTGCAATATTGCAGGAAGATTAGGCAATTCACTTCTAATCTGTTCAACCAGCTTAACACCAGCCTTGTCATCCATTACATCGTCCATCTTATACTTCACATCGGAAATAAGACAAAGAAGGTAATCCTTATAACGATTGTATATCGTTAAAGCTTCTTCGTAATTCGAAGCCAAAAGAATTTTAGGACGAGCTCGCATTCTCAAAATTTTATATTGAGGGTCCGTTGTCACATCATCAATAATACGCTGAGTTTGAGCCATCACACTTTGATATAGCATTGGAAGATATCGAGAATAATACTTCGCAGAATCCTCAACAAGCAAAATAACCCTAACTAAACCAACATCAGTATCATTCTCCGCATTTACTCTATCTTCCAAACTCTTAATCATGGCTACAAACACCTGAGATTCACCATTCCAAACAAACATCTTGTCTATGCAATGGAGATTTTCTCGCTGATCCTCATAAAAACCAATATCAGCATCATTATTCAATAATAAAAAGATAGATAAATAAGGAAAATCTTTTTTCACCCTCTCACTAAGTTCAATTGGTGTTTTCTTATCAACACCAACCATCACAATAATCATATCGAAATGCTTCGATCGTAATTGCTTCATAGCCTCATCGTAGGATGAAACTCCTGTTACTCGAGGCATAGACGACAAGTTCAGCTGGTGATACTCATCGTATATCTGCTCTGTAAAGCGTCCTTCTCTTTCTATATTATAAGCATCGTAAAGATTAGCTACCAATAATATTTCTTTAACCTTAAAAGGCATCAAGTCGTGGTAAACATCACGATCGGCATTATTCCTATTCAGATAATCATTCAGAAGATTTCTATTCTCAACACGTACAAAAGGACCTCCGATATATTCTTCATCAGAATGCTCTTCTTCCGTTTTTGTTATCAAATATTTTGCTGCTTCAGTATTGATATAACCCGAAATCATAGTCGATATATTATCGATTAAATTTCGCTCTTCCTTAAGAAAAGGACCTTCGTATAGATCTGGAAATTCTTTAGTATAAAATATTTCTAATAAACCTGTTCGTTTATCGATACAATCAAAGCTTTGACTCAAAATCCAATCCGATTCCTTAAAACTAGGGCTTAAATAATATTTCCCATCAAAAGTAATTCGCGCAGAAGTGTAGGGAGGATATTGCATAGCTTCTTTCAGAATAAAGCTAATATGCTGCAAAGTATCAGGAATCGATTTTGCTTCTTTAATAATCGCAGTCGTCTTATTAATAGCAGCCAATTCCTTTAATCGCTCAACATTCTCTTTAGCTATTCGAGAAACATTTCTTTTATCAGATTGTGATGTCATAAGCCCAATTTTTGCACACTCTTAAATCTAACTAAAAATCAGGTCATATAAAATCTTGACTATCAAGTATTTCTTTTTTATCTTTAATAAGGAGTCTAATCTACAAGACTTTGCTCATTCATCGGAATTCAATATTTCTAATAAAATAATAAGATCGATTTTCCAACCTAATACATTTTTGATATGACAAGTATTGACAATTCAAGCTTCGGAAAGGAATTCATGAACAACTTAATTAGCCGTAACCCAGGTGAAGTAGAATTTCATCAAGCGGTTCATGAAGTCACCGAATCTCTACTCGATTTTATCGAAGACAATCCCAAGTATAAAAATTCGAAAATTCTTGAGCGCATGTCAGAAGCAGAGCGCATTATAATTTTTAGAGTGCCATGGCTAGATGACAAAGGAGACGTTCAAGTTAACAGAGGTTACCGAGTTGAAATGAATTCAGCTATCGGGCCCTATAAAGGAGGTCTTCGATTTCACCCTACAGTCAATCTTGGCATATTGAAATTTTTAGCTTTCGAGCAAGTATTCAAAAACAGCCTTACAACTCTGCCAATGGGCGGTGGGAAAGGTGGATCTGATTTCGATCCAAAACAAAAAACCGATGGTGAAGTTATGAGGTTTTGCCAAAGTTTTATGACAGAGCTTTCAAGGCATATTGGGCCTAACACAGATGTTCCTGCTGGTGACATTGGTGTAGGTGGACGTGAAATTGGTTTCCTATTCGGCCAATACAAAAGACTAAGAAATGAGTTTACAGGTGTACTTACGGGTAAAGGACGAGAATGGGGAGGAAGTTTAATTAGACCTGAAGCTACAGGATATGGTAATGTATACTTCGCTGACGAAATGCTAAAAACTAGAAACAATAGCTTTAAAGGCAAAACGGTAACCATTTCTGGATCTGGAAATGTGGCTCAATTCACCACCGAAAAAGTAACTGAACTTGGAGGTAAGGTGGTCACTCTTTCCGATTCATCTGGCTTTATTTATGATGCAGATGGCATTAATGCTGAGAAATTAAAGTTCGTCATGCGATTGAAAAATATTAAAAGAGGTCGAATTGAAGAGTACGCCAAAAAGTTTGGAGCAGAATATTATCCGAATGAAAGACCTTGGGGAATAAAATGTGATGTCGCACTTCCAAGTGCAACTCAAAACGAAATCAATAAAGAAGAGGCAGAACTACTTCTTAAAAATGGTTGTATATGTATCTCTGAAGGAGCTAACATGCCTTCTACGCCAGATGCTGTTGAAGTTTATCTTAAAAACAAGATTCTTTATGGACCAGGTAAGGCTGCTAATGCTGGTGGTGTTTCCGTCTCAGGACTCGAAATGTCGCAGAATTCCTTGTGCATGAGCTGGACGCGCGAAGAAGTTGATGGTCACTTAAAAAGAATTATGCAAGACATTCATTCAACCTGTGTAAAATATGGAGAAACTAAAGATGGTTTTATCAACTACGTTGATGGAGCCAACATTGGAGGTTTCGTAAAAGTTGCCGAAGCCATGCTCGCACAAGGTTTAGTATAAAAGAAAGAGGCGCCAATGGCGCCCCTTTTCATTTTATCAATCTAATTATTTATTATAGCTCAATTGATCCTGCTAATCGAAATCCACTTCTATCTTTCACAAAACTCAAATCACCAAGTCTAAAATAAACGTCTCCTCGATATGAAACGCGTTCAAACGAATCAGGGATATCCTCGAAATAAATCGATTCTGGAGCATCAACTCTAACGTATCCTACTTCTGAATAATGTTGGTAATAACGCCCCCTCGAGTAATAGAAATCACCGTCACGATGATTAATAATAGTTGGTCTTGTTGAAAATTGCACAACTACATTTCCATATCTTGAATGTGAATAATATCTGTGCCCATCACGCTTAAAGTAACGACGTACGCCAAGTTTGTGATTATTATGTCCGCGATATGCATATCTATTATAACGATGCTTATTACGATTCTTCACTATGCGTTCATTATGGTAACGATCTCCACCGTAATGCCTAGTTCTTACTTTCGAATACTTATCATGCTGTCTATGTTTTTTATGACTTTTAGTATGATAATCTCTCTTTTTATTTTGCTTATGCCCTTTTGTTCGCTTCGTATATTTTCTTTTCTCATTCCTATTCGTCTCATCCTTATGAGATCTATGTTGAGCAAAAGTAGGTAGTCCGGAAAATATAATTGCTGCTACCAATACTATACTGGCAACCAACTTCTTTATTATCGATCTTCTCATGGCAATCGTATTTAAGTTTCAAAAAATAGTTATCCTTTGGTAGGGACAAATCTTAAACTGATATATCACTCTTATATTGCTCTACATAGCAAAGCTTGTGCCATAAAAATTGAACAATACCTAATTAAGCATTCATGTCCATCTATAACTCTGGCTATTAGCCTACATAGAAAACATTTCTCTCATTCCCTTAGACTTTAAAATTTCAAATTTTGACTCAAGCTTTTATCATGCAAATCCCACATTTCATCAAAATCCAATAAATTTATTTATTAATAAACTCATTATTAAACGTATATTAATAGAGCTAAGAAATTTCACTTGCAACATCATAGTACTACCCTTATAGTTTACAAAGTAAAACCTTACACCGATGAAAATTTCAACAGTAATTCTACTTTTTCTAGCGGTTAGTCTTTTGACTCAATGCCATAAAAAACAAAATGAAGCCCCAGTGGAGACTAGTCCAATATCGATTAGTTATGTACTTATTGTGGATGGTTTAACAATCCCGTGGGGCTTTACATTTCTACCGGACAGAAGTCTTTTAATAACTGAAAAATCAGGTATTCTATACCATTTTAAAGAAGGTCAAAAAAAAGAAATTGAAGGACTTCCCGATATATTGATGCGTGGTCAAGGTGGTTTAATGGACATAGTATTACATCCAAATTATGAAGAAAACAATTGGGTTTACTTCTCATTTGTTTCCACTCAAGGTGATGGAGAAGGCAGCAATACTGCTATTATGCGTGCTAGGTTAAATCCAGAAAAAAACATTCTAACTGATAATCAATTGTTGTATAAAGCTTCGCCTAATAGTACGGCAGGATACCATTTTGGAAGTCGAATCACATTTGATAATGAAGGTTTTTTATACTTTACCATTGGGGATAGAGGTAACAGGGATCAAAATCCTCAAGATATTAATAGAGATGGTGGAAAAGTTTATCGACTTCATGATGATGGAAGAATTCCTGAAGACAATCCTTTTGTAGGCCAAGCTAATGCACGAACTGCCATTTATAGCTATGGACATCGTAATGGACAGGGCTTAGCAATACATCTTCAAACAGGAAAAATATGGATGCACGAACATGGCCCTAAGGGCGGAGATGAAATAAATATAATTGAAAAAGGGAAAAACTATGGATGGCCAATTATTAGTTATGGCATTAACTATGATGGTACAATAATAACTGATTTAACACATAAGGAAGGAATGGAGCAACCTATTTATTATTGGACTCCTTCTATAGCACCAAGTGGCATGTGTTTTATTACTTCGGATATCTATAGAGATTGGAAAGGAAGCCTCTTAGTAGGCTCCTTAGCTTTTCATTATCTAGAGCGACTAGAGATTGAAAACAATCAAGTTATTAGCCGTGAAAAATTACTCCAGGATATAGGAAGAGTTAGAGATGTTCGCATAGGTCCAGATGGGCATATCTATGTAGCTGTAGAATCAAAAGGTATTATCAAAATTAATCTCAAAGAAGAATAAATGATAACCAAGATCATAACACTAAGCATCTTAGTAGCCTCTAGTTTTATTATGGGTAGAAATACAGAATCCAGAAAAAGTAAAGAAAGAGGAGCTATAGTGTACAAAGATTTTTGCATCATGTGTCATCAAACAAATGGTAAAGGCACCAAATTAATTCCTCCTCTTGCGAATTCAGATTACCTTTTAACCAAAAGAAAAGCAAGTATAAAAGCTATCAAGTTTGGCCAGCTAGGTGAAATTATTGTAAATGGGAAAAAATACAATTCATCAATGGCTACAATGGGGCTTTCGGATGAGGAAGTTGCCGATGTCATGAATTATATTCTTAATTCCTGGGGGAATAAATTAAACGAAATTGTGACTAAAGAAGAGGTCAAACAACTAAAAAAATAATTTACTACATGACTCTTAAAAACTAAGATTCTAAAAGCAATGAATCAAATAAAATCCACCTTATTCTTTCTTGTTTTATTCCCTATGCTAGCCAACTCACAAGAAACTATAGAACAAGACTCAATAACCAGACATACATTAAAAACGGTATATGTTAAGGCAGCCCGAATTGAAACCCAGCTAGATCATCTGCCTTACGCTTATTCCGTTTTCCAGGTAAAACAAGCAGACCAATTCAAACCTCTACTTTCCTTACAGGAATTCATCAATCAAATCCCTGGACTATATTCTCAAAATGCCAACAATAATGCTCAAGATTTAAGAATATCGATACGAGGCTTTGGTTCTAGATCGGCATTTGGCATTAGAGGAATTAAACTTATTGTTGATGGCATTCCCGAAACTACTCCAGATGGACAGGGGCAATTAGATAACCTTAACCTTGGTATCATTCAACAAATTGAAGTAATTAAGGGAGCAGCCTCATCTCTATATGGTAATGCTTCAGGTGGTGTCATTGCTATTGAAACGAAAAAGAATTTCGACCATCCTTATAGTGAATTGAGGACTTCAGTTGGATCCTTTGGTATGCAAAACCATTCATTGAGTACAGGATTTGGAACAAAGCGTACAAAATTTTTCATTCATGGAGCTTATAATTCATCCAATGCTTATCGAGATCATAGCAGGTATAAACAATTCTCTTTTAACACAAATATATCACACAAAATAAACTCTCGTTACAAACTAAATATCATTCTCAATTATTTGAATAGTCCTACAGCTCAAGATCCTGGAGGCTTAAATTCTGAAGAGGTAATGACTAATCGTCAACAAGCAAGAAGTAAAAACCTTCAGTTCAAAACCGAAGAAAGTATAAGTCAATTAAAAACAGGACTGATTTTAAAAGGGAAATTCAATGATAAATTAAGTCTTAATACTTATGCTTTTTTTAGCTTTCGTGATTTTTTAGGCAAACTACCTTTTGAATATGGAGGTTTTGTTGATCTACTCAGAAACTATGGTGGACATGGTAGTAGTTTAACACACTCAAATTCAAAAAACAAACTCAAACTAGGCTATGACATAGCTTTCCAAACTGATAATAGAAAACGATTTAAAAATATAGATAGTTTTCGAGGTGATATGACTTTAAATCAGCAAGAAAATTTTGGAAATATTGGGCTATATATACTGGATCATTTTTCCTATAAGAAATGGTATTTAACAGGAGGTTTGCGCTACGATTATAACAGATTAGAAGCCAAAGATAGAATGACCGGTGATGGAGATCAATCTGACATTTTAACTTATCACGAGTTAAACCCAAGTATAAGATTTGCTTACAATTTTATCAACAAGCAAAATATTTTTACTGGCATCTCGACAAGTTTTGAAACACCTTCCCTTTCAGAATTATCTGCAAACCCGAATGGAGAACAAGGTTTTAATACAAAACTTAAAGCACAAACAGCCATTAATTATGAGATCGGCTTAAAAGGGAAAGTATTAAATCGAATAAGTTATCAGCTCAACTATTTTTTTACTAAAACAAAAAACGACTTGGTTCCTTATGAGATAGAAGACTTTCCAGGGCGAAGTTTTTATCGAAATGCTGGAAAGACAAATCGTAAAGGCTGGGAATTTGAGATGACTTATAATCCTAACAAAAACTGGAGGATCCAGACAACATATACTTTATCACATTTAAAATACGAAGCCTACATAATCGAAAATAATGACTACAAAGAAAATGATCTGCCTGGAATTCCCAGAAACATAACTACTTTATCTTTACAATATCAATCTATTAAAGGTTTTTATGCCAATTTTCAAGCGAATTATATTGGTTCATTATTTGCAAATGATGCTAATACAACTAAAATTCCGTCTTATGTACTTTTAAATCTTAACTTCGGATATTCTCATCAACTTAAAGAGCTTTCCATCAAACCCTTTGGAGGGATCATAAATCTTTTAAATAAAAAATACAACGATAATATACGCATTAATGCTTTTGGTCAACGATATTATGAACCCGCCCCAAGAATAAATGCCTATGCCGGTGTTTTATTGCAATTTTAAAAGTTAATTAATTCAGATTTATTTTCTGATGCTTTTCTGAAGCTCGATCAGTAAAACTTCTTTTTTTAGGTCTAATCAAAACCCGTAAGGATTGATCGGAGGTGAAATAATTCCAAACCCAATTGATTAAGATGAAAAAGCGATTTTTAACACCAACAATAGCCATTAGATGAACAAACAGCCATAGAATCCAAGCAAAAAAACCTTGCATTTTCACTCCTGGTAAATCAGCGACAGCGAGATTCTTACCAATTGTAGCGAGCGACCCCCTATCCTTATAATGGAAAGGCTTCATGCTTTTATTCAGCAGATGATTCTTTAAATTATTAGCAAGATTACCAGCTTGTTGTAAACCAACTTGAGCGACTTGAGGGTGTCCATTTTGAAAATCCCCTTCTTGCTGAAAAGATAAATCACCAATTGCATAAACTTGATTCAAGCCTGCCACTTTATTGCATAAATCAACTCGAATTCGACCTCCTCTTGTTGCAGCAGTTTCAGAAATTCCTTTGATCGGATTTGCAATGACACCAGCAGCCCAAACTAAAGTGTATGAATGAAATTCTTCTCCACTATCAAGCTTAATGGTTAACCCATCGTAGTCAGAAACACGCGCTTCTGTTTTCACAATTACACCCAACTTCTTCAAATAGGCTTCTGCTTTCTTAGATGCAACATCAGACATCCCATTTAGTAAACGATCTGAGGCTTCGAAAAGGTAAACATTCATTAGTGAGAAATCCAACTCAGGATAATCCTTTGGTAAGATATCAGATTTCATTTCAGCCAAAGCTCCAGCCAACTCCACTCCAGTAGGTCCGCCACCAACCATAACTATATTCATATAATTGGCTGCCTTTTCAGGATCTGACTCATTTAGAGCTTTCTCATAATTTCGAAGAATAGAATTTCTAAGAAAAATCGCCTCAGAAACTGATTTCATCGGGATAGCAAATTGCTCTATATTTTTGTTCCCAAAGTAATTGGTATCAACTCCTGTTGCTAATACCAAATGATCG
>TARA_R110001583_G_scaffold64345_1_pt1 | contig 17661 bp, 16 predicted proteins | sample TARA_R110001583 | Tara Oceans TARA_R110001583 (sample SAMEA4398432) | marine metagenome | biome: Polar Biome; feature: [MES] marine water layer (ENVO:01000295) within the mesopelagic zone...; material: water (ENVO:00002006), including particulate matter (ENVO:01000060) such as...... | reverse complement strand
TTTCCTGCGCAATCTCTGATCACTTTATTAATTCAATTGGTATAAATATAAAAAACAGGAAAGCTAAAGTGGATCAGATGAAAACCCAAGTTAATAACCCCTCTCGCATTGTTATCTCTATTTTGGCCGTTACAGCGACACTAATGGCTTTAATGATATTGTTATTAGGAGAAGATATTCTTCAAACCTTAGAGAGCATTTATCCAAGTTGGGCATTTCCTGTCTATTTTATTCCTTGGTTTTTATTGTTTATTTCCAGTGTGCAAAAGCTAAATAAACATAAAAAAGAGCATGGCCTACAAGTTTGGGTGTTAAAAATAACCTTTCCACTGTTTCTTTTTACCTTACCTTTTTTTAGTCATCTTTTAAGTGCCGTAAATACATCATCTCATTGCATTAATGACTGCCAAGTAAATCAGGGAATATTATTAGGGTTAGAGCCTTATTGCATGTTCTTTGCTATCATTTCTCTTTTTTTACTTTTTACCTTGCCAAGTAAATGGTTACATAATAAATAAAAAATATTGTAGGCTAATATTTTCTTAATCATTTATTCACCTTGTCATTTATGAGATAAAGTTGGCTGAAATCATTGCAATTCGGCCAACCTCAATCAATAATTTGTTATTAATTTTAGACCTTAGTAGCATGCCTTTGTTACAACTCGCCTTTGCAATATAAATCTGTTTATCATTTTTTGGTAAAAAAATTTATTACCTATTTAACTTCAAACATCACCAGAAATATTTATCTTATTATTATTAGCTTTTTATGTGATTTTTTTGACATCAAAAAGTCAGTTATATGATGTGTTTGTTATAATTTTACCCTTTATGTAGAAAACTCTATAAAAGCACTTGCGCATATTCTAGTAAGTGAGATTATAATAAAATTGATTAATCTCAGTGTGTTATATAAATGTTTGTGCCAAACTGGTAGGGATCACAGTAAAGAAAATAATTGTTTTAATATTTTCTAGATCGCTTTAATAAAGGCCAAAAGGCAAGGAAGACAAATTTAATTAACTTAGTATAGTTTTATGCCATTAACATGTTTCAAAGTTGTAACTAACTACGTAAACCTTATTTTTGAAAACATTCTAATGAACTTATAATCTAAATTATGTGTTGATTGTTGGGCATTTATTCATTCTTTTATAATTAACTTAGAATTCAATGGATTGAAATGTTGAAAAGGAAGTTTTATTTTGTCTCCGTCAGATTTATATTTCAAAATTAAAAATAAGAATAATATTAAAACTCTTTTTTTAATTGATATTTTCCACATGAAAGATATTAATGCTTCCTATGGTTTTGAAAATGGTGACGCAATAATAAAGCAATTAAAAACATGTATTACCTCGCTATTAAAAAATGAAATTAATAAAATGATGCTTATTAACTTTGGCATCAAAGTAGTAGGAAAAATCACTCGACACCACTCTGATGTATTAGCAGTTCTCTTTTATGGCGATTTATCTGAAACGGCTATTATTAAAATAAAAGATGTTATCAGCAAACACCTTATCAGCCGCAAATTTAATATTTCTAACCCTGACCTCAATATCTATATAAACGTCACCATTGGATGTTCAAAAAGTGCGAATAAACATTTAATTGTTTACGCAGAAAAAGCATTACATATGGCGAAGTGCAATTTTGAAATATTTGTATTTTTTGACGCCAATCTTTATAAAAACGAATCTGCTAATAATGAGCTCATTGAACTTATAAAATACAATATTGAAAATGAAAAAGTAGAACCCTATTTTCAAGCTATTGCCTGTAATAAAACGGATAAAACGGTCAAATATGAAGCACTTATGCGACTTTTTGATAAACAAGGCAATATTCTGCTTCCTGGTGCTTTTTTAGATAAAGCAAAAAGTTACCGACTGTATGTGCAATTAATGCAGATATTGATCAATAAAGTGTTTGATATCATTATTTTATATAAGATCCATGTCAATATTAATCTCGAATACAACGATATAATCAACCCTTTAATTAGTGATATTATCCTGTTCAGGCTTCAGAAGGCTGATATTGGTAAATACTTAACAATTGAAATTTTAGAGAGTGAAAGAATTAGAAACTATGATGCAATTAATGAATTTATTCATCAAGTAAATGAGTATCAAGTGAGTATTGCAATCGATGATTTCGGTACTGGCTTTTCTAATTATGAATATATATTAAAGTTAAATGTTGATTATCTTAAAATTGATGGTTCATTAATACAAAAAATTAATGAAGAAATCTATATGAACCTCATTAAAAGTATTGTGATGTTTTGCGGAAAACAAAATATCAAAACCGTGGCTGAATATGTGAGTGATGTAAAAATACAGCGTTATGTAAAATCATTAGGCATTGATTTTTCGCAAGGTTATTACATTCAAAAACCAGTTCCAATAGAGCACATAGTAGGAGAGCAGAGTGAAGAATAATTTAAAAAAAATAACAGATAAAACCATACAAGAATTATTACACAATGAAATTATTCTTCCGTCTTCTTATTTTAAATCGTTTGATCAAAATGCTAAAGGAATGAGCATTGAGATAAATGACAGTCAGTTTGAAAGCGAAGTGAGTACAATCCTTGTCGATGAATTACGTGATATAAACAGTTATATGAAGAAGACAGTTAAAAATATTGATTCATTGACTGATGCGACAGTACAAGCCCAGCAAGCTATTAAAGAAAAAGATGATGCCAAATTAAATTCATTAGGCTTTGCATTAGCGGTCATGAAGAAAGATATGCAGGCTTTAAAAGAACTTATTTATCTAGATCCTGCAACAAAAACCTTCAATAAAAAATGGATTTATAATCACGCTATTAACGAAAATGGGGCGTTTGATGAGAAAGGTATTTTATTGCTTATTGATATTGCCGATTGTGATTATCTCGCTGAAAAGTATGGCAACCTGATTGTAGATAATGTCATTCTGTATATTGCTAGTTTTTTAACTAAGAAGTTTCAAAAAGAAAACATAAAATTTGAGATTGCACGTTATAGTAATGCTCAGTTTGTTCTGTTTATTAAGCAAGATACACCAGAAAATATTTCATCATTTTTATTAAATACAAGAGTAGAATTATCAAATACAACGTTAAAAAGTAAGTCCGGCTTGATGTTTAAAGCTAATTTTAATTTTGGTCTTGTAAAATATGCTGGAAATGAAGATTTTCATAGCACACTTGAGAAAGCCTATTCTTTGGCGATCGAAGAAAAAGCAATAAGTTAAAACGACTTTATCGCATCAACTCGGGTTAAATTGAAAGGTCATGGGTGATATGAGTTATTATTGTTATCTCAATGGTTGCAATGATGATAAGTCCTAGCGGTTTTTAAACAACTGGCGCGCTGACGCATAGAAAAAAAGTGCTTATGTAAGCACTTTTTTTATTTATTCTATTTCACTACAGAAACTTATTTATTCTATTTCACCACAGAATCGATAACCTTCACCGTGAATTGTCGCTATGATTTCTGCACTTTCAGGTACGCTTTCGAAATGTTTGCGAATACGTCTAATGGTTACATCAACGGTCCTATCTTGTGCTTTAAGTTCTCGCCCCGTCATTTTCATCAGTAATTCTGCGCGAGTTTGTATTTTTCCTGGATTTTCAATGAAATGTAACATTGCTCTGAATTCACTGCGTGGTAATTTGAATAAGTCGCCACGAGGACTAATTAATGCTCGGCTATCAATTTCAAGTGTCCAGCCACTAAATTTGTAGTTTTCTACTTTTTTACGCACTTCTTCAAAATAAAGGTTATCTTGCATAGTACGTGTTAGTAGATTTCGAGTACGAATAGTTAATTCACGAGGATTGAATGGTTTAGTGATGTAATCATCTGCACCAATTTCTAGTCCAAGTATCTTATCAACTTCATTGTCTCGTCCGGTTAAGAAAATCAATGGTATATTTTGAATCTCTCTTAATTCTCTTGCTAATAACAGTCCATTTTTACCTGGTAAATTAATATCCATGATAATTAAATTAATGTTGTTATTACTGATGACATTGTGCATTTCGTTACCGTCATTTGCTTCAAAAACTTGATAACCTTCTGCTTCAAATACGCTTTTTAATGTGTTTCTCGTCACTAACTCATCTTCAACGATGAGTATGTTAGCTGTAGACATGCTTCTCTCCTATTTTTAAATTCTTTATTCATTAATGTTTAATAACAGGTTAAATTAAGTCTTAACGTTAAAGGCAACACGGGAATGAAATAGCTTGTGTTTTACTTTGAATATATTAACGATAATGAATTTAAACAATTATTTTACATGTATAGCTCTTTTGTTGATGTAAATCGCACCTTTTGTTAGGCTCAATTTGAACCATGTGACATGCAACATACTAATCTCGCTATTATAAGGGGGATAACTATAAATAGTTAACATAAAGATAACAACTAGATTATCTATTACAAGATAAATTAGGGATTGAACCTTGATGTGCATCAACCTGTACATTTAAGTGAAGTTAAATATGGTTATTAATACACGAATTGTTTAACACTCTGAAAAGCTTTGCTACAATGCGATTTCATTTTTTTGCATTAAGAAGTTAATTTTATAATATGTTTCAGTGTTTATTTCATCAATTTAATTTTTTTTCAGCCGTGTTTTATAAACAATTGGCAAGCATTGTTAAATTAATGAGATGAACAACCTTTTAAAACCCGCGATATTTTGCGGGTTTTTTTATATCAGAAAGTAGGAATTTTAAATGCGTGTACTTAAATTTGGCGGCACATCATTAGCAAATGCCGAACGTTTTAATCAAGTTGCAGATATTGTGATTAATAATCAGCAACAGTCTCAAATTGCTTTGGTGCTATCTGCACCAGCAGGAGTGACCAATAATTTGGTTGCTGTGGTTGAGAAAACCAGCCGTGGTTTATCCGCAGAGACACATTTAGGCGATATTCAACGTATTTTTGCAGAATTGATTAAAGGTCTAAAAAACACTTATTCTGAATTGGCTGATGATTTATTAAAAACCATTTTTGAACGCGAATTATCGCATTTGAGCGATTTGCTTGAAGGTGTGCGTTTATTATCGCAATGTCCTGCCAGCATTGAAGCGCAAATTTTAAGTAAAGGTGAATTACTTAGTATTGCCTGTATGAAACAGTTATTAATTGCTAAAGGCCATTTGGTTGAAGTGATTCAACCACAAAAAATGTTGATTGCTAAAAAAGGTGGTTACCTTGAAGCGCAGATTGATATTGAAACCTCGCGTGCATTATTTGAAAAACAAGAGATTGTAAAAAATGCCATTTATCTGATGCCAGGTTTTACTGCGGGAAATCCTGAAGGTGAAACATTAGTGCTTGGTCGCAATGGTTCTGATTATTCTGCAGCGGTGTTAGCTGCTTGTTTAAAAGCGGAATGCTGTGAAATTTGGACAGATGTTGATGGCGTTTATAGCTGTGACCCGCGTTTAGTGAAAGATGCAAAATTATTAAGCTCGTTAAGTTATGCCGAAGCGATGGAATTATCATATTTTGGTGCGAAAGTTTTACACCCAAAAACAATTGCTCCGATTGCACAGCATCACATCCCTTGTTTGATTAAAAATACCCATAATCCACAGGCACCAGGCACGTTAATCGGTGCTGAGCAAAGTGATGAGGAATTACAAGTGAAAGGGATTTCAGATCTTAAAGACTTAACCATGATCAGTATCTCTGGTGCTGGCATGAAAGGCATTGTTGGCATGGCTGGGCGAATTTTCAGTACGGTATCGCGTGCCGGTGTATCAATCATTCTAATCACACAATCTTCTTCTGAATATAGCTTAAGCTTTTGTATTGCTTCTGGAGATACTGACAAAGCGGTTGATGCTTTAAAAGAAGAATTTAGCCTTGAATTTGAAAACAACTTATTAGAGCCATTGGAGCTGATAAAAGAGCAAGCTATCATTTCCTTAGTAGGTGATGGTATGAAAAAAGCAAAAGGTGTTGCAGCACGTTTCTTAACCGCGTTGACTGAAGCTTCTATTAATATCACTGCCATTGCACAGGGCTCATCTGAGCGTTCTATCTCGGTGGTTGTATCTGAAAAGAAAGCACAGGAAGCGGTTATCGCTTGTCATCAAAAATTCTTTGCAAGTGTGCAATATATTGATGTTTTCCTAATTGGTTGTGGTGGTGTTGGTGGGGCTTTGGTAGACCAAATCTATCGTCAACAAACTCGTTTAGCTGAAAGTAATATCCAAATCCGTGTTTGTGGTGTCGCCAATAGTCGTGCCATGTTGATGGATGCCAAGGGCATCTCTCTTGAAAATTGGCGTGATCTTTTAAAAGATGAAACAGCGCCACTTTCTTTGTCTAAAATGCAAACCTTGGTTAATGAATCTCATATCATCAACCCTGTGATTGTTGACTGTACTAGCAATGATGCAATTGCTGCGCGTTATGTAGACTTTTTAGGTGCTGGTTTTCATGTTGTTACGGCTAATAAAAAAGCCAATACAAGCAGTATGGAATACTACAACCAATTACGTTTAACGGCATTGATGAAACGCCGTAAATTCTTATACGATACAAATGTTGGTGCGGGTCTTCCTGTCATTGAAAATATGCAGAACCTGTTTAATGCAGGGGATCAACTGGTTAAGTTCAATGGTATTTTATCGGGCTCATTATCTTTTATTTTTGGTAAATTAGACGAAGGGAAATCATTCTCTGAGGTAACTACTGAAGCACGCAACATGGGCTTTACTGAGCCAGATCCTCGCGATGATTTAAGTGGTACGGATGTCGCGCGTAAATTACTTATTTTAGCCCGCGAAGCAGGCATGGAAATTTCACTTGAAGATGTTGAAATTGAACAAGCTCTGCCACCTGGATTTGATGATACTGGCACTGCGGATGAATTCATGGCGCGTTTACCAGAAGCAGATGCTTACTTTAAAAAGCGACAAGAAGAAGCAGATGAAAAAAATCAAGTACTGCGTTATATCGGCAGTATTGTAGATGGTAAATGTAAGTGTAGCATTGAAGCTGTTGATGCTGATGACCCATTAAATAAAGTAAAAGACGGTGAAAATGCATTAGCTTTTTATAGTCAATATTATCAGCCTATCCCATTAGTTTTACGCGGTTACGGAGCAGGAACTGAAGTTACTGCTGCTGGTGTTTTTGCTGATGTTTTACGTACTCTCAACTGGAAGCAGGAATTTTAACATGTCTCTTGTCGTTTACGCACCCGCTTCAACTGCAAACGTTAGTGTTGGTTTTGATGTTTTAGGTGGCGCATTAACCCCTATAGATGGCCAACAACTTGGTGATCGTGTGCAAATTAGTGAAGGCAAAGAAGCCTTTACCTTTAAATGTGTCGGCCGTTTTGCTGATAAATTACCTACAGATCCTAAGAAAAACATTGTTTTTGATTGTTATTTAGCGTTTAAAGACGCGCTGTTAAAAACATCAACAAATTTATTGAATGTTGATATAACATTAGAAAAAAACTTACCAGTAGGCAGTGGGTTAGGTTCGAGTTCTAGCTCAATTGTTGCGGCATTAGAAGCATTAAATGCATTGCATAAGCACCCTCTTGATGAAACTGTCATGCTTGCTATTATGGGCGAGATGGAAGGTATTATCAGTGGTGGTGTGCATTATGATAATGTTGCACCTTGTTATTTAGGTGGCATGCAACTGATGATTAATGAAGGTGGCGTGATAAGCCAAAAAATTCCTTCGTTTAAACATTGGTATTGGGTGGTTGCTTATCCTGGGATTACTATTTCAACGGCGGCTGCGCGTGATATTTTACCGGCGCAATATCGGTTAAGTGAAACATTAACCTATGGCCGACGTTTAGGTGCCTTTGTGCATGCTTGTCATAGTAATCAGCCTGAATTGGCGTCTAAAATGTTAAAAGACGTGATTGCTGAACCTTACCGAGCACAGTTAATACCTGGCTTTAAAGAAGCCCGTTTGTTTGCTGAACAAAGCGGAGCCTTAGCAATGGGTATTTCAGGTTCAGGGCCAACGGTATTTGCAGTGATGACCGATCTGCATCAAGCTCAATCTTTACAAAATTGGTTAACAGAAAACTTCCTTCAAAATGATGAAGGATTTTGTCATATTTGCCACCTTGATGAACAAGGTGCACGCGTGTTAGGAACAGAATTATGAATTTATACAACATCACCGACAATACAGAACAAGTCAGTTTTCAACAAGCCGTCAAACAAGGCTTAGGGCGTGGACAAGGTCTCTTTTTTCCAGACACTATCACACCATTAAACGATATTGATGGACTGCTTAAATTAAATTTGGTTGATCGTTCAACTGAAATTTTATCGCATCTTATTGGTGATGAATTGAGTAAAGACTCAATTCATAGCATTGTTTCTAAAGCATTCACTTTTGAAGCACCGGTTAAAAAAGTCACCGAATCGATCAATGCACTTGAACTTTTTCATGGTCCTACACTTGCATTTAAAGATTTTGGTGGACGTTTTATGGCGCAATGTCTGGCTTCTTTTAAAGACCAAGGCAAAAAAATTACTATTTTAACGGCAACTTCAGGCGACACTGGGGCTGCTGTTGCACATGCTTTTTTTGGCATGGAAAACATTGATGTGGTTATCCTTTACCCAAAAGGTAAAATCAGCCCATTACAAGAAAAATTATTTTGTACCTTAGGTGGCAACATCACTACGATTGCGATTGAAGGCACCTTTGATGATTGTCAAACAATGGTGAAACAAGCTTTTGACGACCAAGAGCTTAAACAAGCTATTGGCTTAAACTCTGCAAATTCAATTAATATTAGTCGCCTTGTTGCTCAAATTTGTTATTACTTTGAAGCTTTTGCTCAATTAGATGAAACACAACGTAAAGATTTGGTTGTCTCTGTACCAAGTGGTAATTTTGGTGATTTAACTGCTGGTTTATTAGCTAAAGCATTAGGTTTACCGATTAAACGTTTTATTGCCGCGACTAATGAAAACGATACCGTTCCGCGTTATTTAGCGGGCGAAGCTTGGACACCTAAAACAACCATTCCAACATTATCAAATGCAATGGATGTGAGTGCTCCAAATAACTGGCCTCGTATTGAAGAATTATTTAAAGTGAAAGGTTGGTCTTTAAGTGAATTAGGTTATGGTAAATTGAGTGATCAAGAAACAAAAGAAACCTTAGTTGCAATGGATAAATTAGGTTACTTATGTGAACCCCATGGTGCAATTGCTTACAGCGAGCTTACAAAGCAGTTGAAAGAAGGTGAGACTGGTTTGTTCCTTTGTACTGCGCACCCTGCAAAATTTAAAGAAAGTGTTGAAGAAATTTTAGGTCGTGAGATCTTTATACCTGAAGAGCTTGCTTCTCGTGCTGATTTAGAATTACTTTCTAAAGAGATGCCAGTTGATTTTGCACAAGTACGTCAATTGCTAATGTCACTGTAATTACTTTGCTGTAAGTCAGGTTTAGACTATTTAACTTGAGTATTTACTGGCTATTCTTGTATTAATAAACCATGTTGATGGGTGGTTTAGTAAATATAAAATTAGCCTTATTAAAAGAGCGTTTAATACGCTCTTTTCTGTTTTTGGAAAGGAGCTAAAAATGGGTAAAGTCTTAAATGATCTGTTAGATCAACTTAGTTTAGAAAAATTGGAAGAAAATTTATTTCGAGGTCAGAGTCAGGATCTTGGTTTAGGACTTGTTTTTGGCGGACAAGTAGTTGGTCAGGCTATTTCAGCGGCTAAAGAAACAGTGCTAGAAAATCAACGCGTTCATTCTTTCCATTCTTATTTTTTACGTCCAGGTAAAACGGATAGGCCTATCGTCTATGATGTCGAACGGATTCGAGATGGTCGTAGTTTATCTGCTAGGCGTATCAAAGCGATTCAAGATGGTAAAGCCATTTTTTATATGACGGCTTCCTTTAAAGCGATTGAAAAAGGCTTTGAGCATCAAGATGAAATGCCCAATGCTCCGGCACCAGAAGATTTAATTTCAGAACAAGAAATGGCATTGCTTCATTCTGATATTTTGCCTGATAGCATACGAGATAAATTGGTCTGTGAAAAACCCATTGAAATGCGCCCTGTGAGTTTTGTGCATCCCGTTGAACCTGAAATTGAGCCAGCAAAACGATTGGTCTGGTTTAAAGCGAATGGCAAGATGCCCAATGATTTGCGTATTCACCGTTATTTATTAGCGTATGCTTCAGACTTTAACTTCCTGCCTACGGCGTTACAACCTCATGGTGTATCCTTTTTATCACCAGGAATGCAGGTTGTTACTATCGATCACTCAATGTGGTTTCATCAAGACTTTCGCTTAGATGAGTGGTTACTTTATGCGGTTGAAAGTACCGTGGCTTCTGATGGTCGAGGTTTAGTCCGAGGGCAATTTTTTACACGTGAAGGGGTATTGGTTGCATCGACGATTCAAGAAGGGCTTATTCGTAAGAAGAAGATTAAAGAATAATCATTTTCGATTTCAGGATAATTTAAATCAGCATTAAGAATGAGTGATATGGATTCAAGAATACAGCTTAGCAAAGAAGACTTAAGAGAAACAAAACCAACAAGACACGAGTATTTAGATAAACCGAAAACACCGCTAGTGGTCGTATTAGATAATGTCACAAATAGTTATAATATTGGTGCATTTATTCGCCTAGCGGATGCCTTCGCGATTGAAAAAATCATCGTCTGTGGTGCACTAACCATTTCCGATAAAAAACTCAAAAAAGCATCTCGAAATGAAGCAAAATGGGTTCATGTTGAATATAGTGATAGTACGACGACCAGCTTACAAACATTATTAGATGATGGATATCAGGTTTATAGTGTTGAGTTATGTAATGAGTCTGTGGATTATAATGATGTGAGTTATGCTTCTCCCTGCGTTTTAGTATTAGGGAATGAGCGCAAAGGTGTCAGTGAAGCCGCATTACAATTAAGCCATCAGCACATACATATTCCTATGTTTGGTATGGGTAATTCTTTGAATGTGTCGACGGCGGGAGCAATTGTTTTAGCAAAATGTGCTAATCAAATACGAAAAAATAATGTGATCACTCAGGCTGCCACGGTTTAAGTAATTAGCATTTGTTCCAAATTAGCGGATAGGATGATGATTATTCTGAAGCAAATTCAGCTGTAAACTTTTTAATATGTGTGCCGTTGCTCCCCAGATCAAATGATTCTGATAATGAATGCAATAAACAAAAGGGCGGTGCTTATTTGCCACTAAGTGTTGCTTGTGGATGTTACGTTTGTTTAATATAAAATGTAACGGTACTTCAAAAACAGACTTTACCTCCTGATCATCAATTGTAAGACTTAATTGGTTATCTACTAGGGCAACATAGGGGGTGACTTCAAATCCACTGTTTGTTTTAAGTGGCGCTAACTGGCCAATTATTTCAACTTGATGTGGCTCGATGCCGATTTCTTCTTGTGTTTCCCTGATTGCGGTGTGCTGCAAACTCTTATCGAAATGCTCCTGTTTACCACCAGGGAAACTTATTTGTCCTGGGTGGTGTCTGAGGTGTAATGCTCGTTCTGTTAGAATAATGTTTAACACGCCTTGTCGCTCAACAAGGGCAACTAAAACAGCTGCTTTTTTGAACTTTTGTTTTAGCGGATAGTGATGTTTATGAGACGCCATTGGGGATAATAAAAATCGGGTTAAAAATGAACTTCTATTCATGGTTATAGCCTCCCGATGTCTTTAATACCCATTTCATTAACTAACTGATCAATCTTACTGGTTAAAAGAAACTATTTCTGCGTTGAAAACTTTGTAAAGAGAGGAGCTATTTACGGAAATTTTCGCCTTGAACTTGTTTCTTTTTTCTGCGTAATATTTAATCATTAAATTAACGAATTTGGTATAAATAAAAAGTTATTGTTAGTATGTTAGGTTATCGATTTAGCATAAGTTCAGTAGCATACGCTATTTTTATGCAAAACCTTAGGACCTGTTGATCTTTCAAGTTTATTTTGCAACGAGTTGCTGGCTTTTTCTATATGGATGAGCTTATGATGTGTGGTTATTCTACATAAATAAGCGAAACGTAGCAGAAATAGTCAGCAAACGTTGCCCTTGTGGTGAACAAAATTTAAACGGCAAAGAACAACTGGCCCTAACATCATTCGACAAAAACATTTCTTTATAGTAGCTTAGTAATATTAATTATTGATGGAAAAACAAAGTGTTAATTTCTACTTTACCGATACGTGTTTATTATGAAGATACCGATGCTGGTGGCGTTGTGTATTATGCAAATTATATGAAGTTTTTTGAGCGTGGGCGTACTGAATGTTTACGGGAAATCAATATTGAACAAGATGTGTTATTAGAACAAGATATTGCTTTTATGGTAAAAAAAGTGGAAATGGATTGTATTAAATCTGCTCGATTTAACCAATTATTATCAATGAAAACAGAGGTTGAAAGCTACCGAAAAGCAAGCATCGTCTTTAAACAGCAAATATTTAATGAAAATGGGGAACTTCTTTGTCAAGCTTCCACTCTAATCGCCTGTGTTAATCTACAGAAAATGAAACCCACAGCAATTCCAGCTGAAATTATTGAGGTAATGTCTAGTGCACGCTGATATGTCTTTTATAGGTCTATTTTTACAAGCAAGTATGCTAGTAAAATTTGTAATGTTATTGCTACTTGGCATGTCTATTTATTCATGGACACTGATTTTCTCTCGCACCAGAATGTTAAGATCGGCCAAGCAAGCCCTAGCGCATTTTGAAGAACGTTTTTGGTCTGGTCATGATTTAAGTCGTTTATACAAAGAAACGGCTGCTCGAAGTGACCACATAGTAGGTGGAGAAAAAATATTTTACAGTGGTTTCAAAGAATTTTCTCGCTTACATCGCATGCCAGGACGAAATGCTGATAGTGTCACGGAAGGCGCGCACCGTAGTATGCGAATTATTTTGTCTCGTGAAGTTGAAGCATTAGAAAACGGACTGTCAGCACTCGCAACGATAGGTTCAATTAGCCCTTATATTGGTTTATTTGGTACTGTTTGGGGGATCATGAATTCATTTATTGCACTTGGTCAGGTACAACAAGCCACATTAACAATGGTTGCACCGGGCATTGCTGAAGCTTTAATTGCAACTGCAATGGGCTTATTTGCCGCTATTCCTGCTGTTATTTCCTATAACCGTTTTTCTACCAGTATGGCAAAAATAGAAACGGCTTATATTAATTTGATGGAAGAGTTTACTTCAATTTTACATCGCCAAGCAATGACTGAAAATGAGTAAGGGCTGTTATGCAATATTCATATCGTAGACCAAGACGAAAAATCGTTGCTGAAATAAATGTGGTTCCTTACATCGACGTTATGTTGGTACTGTTGATTATCTTTATGGCAACGGCAGCAACGGTAACATTAGGTGTCAAAGTTGATTTGCCACAGTCTTCTGCTGAGTCGCTTTCGGTTGATAGTAAGCCTCCACTGATAGCCTCTATCGATAAACAAGGGTTATATTATTTAGATGTCGGTGAAAGTGGTGACACTGCACTTAGTGCTGAGGAAATGAGCGCATTAGTGAAAGCCCAACTTGATGCTGATAATGAGGCGCAATTTGTGGTAAAAGGTGATGGAGATGTCCCTTATAAAAGTGTTATTGAACTCATGGTTTTATTACAAGAAGCGGGTGTTCCTTCTTTAGGGTTAATGACAGAGCCGGTAGATAATGAAAAATAGCACTACTTTTATTGCTTTTATCACAGCGTTATCTCTGCATTTGATTATTGGTGCGGTCATGTTACTAGGTTTGGATTTCAATTTTCTGAAAGATAAACCTAAGCAAGAAGCCGTCGTTATCAATGCGTCTATGGTGAATCAGAAATTATATGATGATTTGGCTGAAAAAAGGTCGCAACAAAAAGCAGATACAGTAGCAGCTGAAAAAAAGAAAGTTGAACAAGAAAAGCAAGAGCGTATTAAACGTGAAAAAGACTTAGCTGAACAAAAATTAAAACAGGTTGAAGAAAAGCGCATTGAAGAAGAAAAAGCGGAAGCTGTGCGTAAAGAAAAAGAAGAAGAGCGAGTTTTATTTGAAGAAATTGTCGCCGCTAAAGAAAAAAGGGCTAAAGAAGAAGCTAAAAAAGCCAAAGAAGTTGCAGATGCGAAACGACAAAAACAAGAAGAAGAACGTATTCAACAACAAATAGAAGACAAAAAACGCATTGAAGCTGAAAAAGTAAAAGCAGAAAAAGCGTTACAAGAGAAACTCGCAAAAGAAGCAAAAATAAAAGCCGAGAATGAAGAAAAAGCAAGACAAGCAAAATTAAAAGCCGAGAAAGAAGCAAAAGCACGTAAAGCGGCAGAAGAGAAAGCGGAACGTTTACGTCAAGCTGAGCTTGATAAGCAAATGCAAGCGGAATTCGATGATTCATTTTCGAGTGCTAAAAGCTCTAAACAGCTATCTGAAATTGCTCGTTACCAAGCACTTATTCGTGACAAAATTAGCCGTAATTGGCAAGTCGATCCGAGTATGAAAGGAAAAAGTTGTACTTTAACGATTCGTTTAGCACCAGATGGTTTAGTGTTAAGTGTTAGCAATGGCAAAGGGGATGCCAAATTGTGTGATTCAGCTAAACGTGCCACATTTAAAGCTAAAATATTACCGATTCCAAAAGATCCAGATATTACGACACAATTTAGAGATTTTGATATCACTTTAGAGCCTGAACTGTAAGGAATAATTAAAAATGTTTGTACGAATAATTTTATTACTATCGATGTCCGTTTCATTATTAATGGTTTCTGTTCCTGCTTCTGCCCGTTTAGAAATATTGATAACAGAAGGTGTGAATACTGCTCGTCCAATTGCAGTGATTCCTTTTAAATGGCTCGGCAATGGTGTTAGCCAATATAATTTTTCTGAAATTATAGCAAACGACCTACGAAGTAGTGGCCAATTTAGCCCTATATCTATTGATAAAATGCCTAAAACACCCTCTAGTAGTCAGAATTTAGATTACAGCTTATGGCACGATATGGGCGTTGAGATCATTGTTATGGGGGAAGTCAGTCCTACACCTAAAGCAGATGAATTTATCATCACTTATGAATTGCTTGATGTAGTGACTGGTAATATGGGCATGGCTGAGTATTCTCCTGTAATGGAAAAACGTCGTAGTACCGTCAACGTTAAACAGTTTCGTCAATTTTCACACCGTATTAGTGATGTTGTTTATGAAAAACTTACCGGAGACCGTGGGGCATTCTTAACGCGCCTTGCTTATGTTGCAGTTGATAACCAAAGTACTCATCCGTACCAACTACGTATATCTGATTACGATGGATATGGTGAGAAATTAGTTTTACGTTCAAAGCAACCTATTATGTCTCCTTCTTGGTCACCAGATGGGCGTCAATTGGCCTATGTTAGCTTTGAGAAAAAACGCTCTCAAATATATGTTCAGGATTTATATACTCAAAAACGTGAGTTGATGACTTCTTATCCTAAAATTAATGGGGCACCAAGTTGGTCGCCTGATGGTAAAAGGTTGGCATTGGTTTTATCAAAAGATGGTCAACCTGAGATTTATATTTTAAATGTTGCAAGCAAACAATTAGAACGAATTACTGAAAATCGTGTCATAGATACAGAGCCGAGTTGGTCTCCAGATGGACAAAGTTTAATTTTTTCATCGGAGAGAGGTGGAAGACCGCAAATTTATCAAGTTGAGCTCACATCTGGTAAAACAAAACGCTTAACTTGGGAAGGTGAAATGAATTTAGGTGGTACAATTACACCTGATGGTGATAGTCTGGTTTTAGTTAGCCGGAATAATGGAAATTATAAAATTTCTGTGCAAGATCTTGATTCAGGAGAGTTAAGAACTTTGACTCAAACTCAATTAGACGAGTCACCGAGTATTGCTCCTAATGGTAGCATGATAATTTATAGTACAGTTTATCAAGGTAACAAAGGGTTAGCATTAGTATCAATGGATGGACGTTTTAAAGCGCACATTCCAGCAACAAATGGTGATGTTAAATCACCAGCGTGGTCTCCATTTTTAAATTAATATTTTTAAATAAATAAGGAAAAAAAATGAATTTTTCAATGATTTCAAAAAGTTTGTTAATTGCATTACCAATGCTAGCGTTAGGAGCTTGTAGCTCAAACAGTGATAGTGATGCTGACTCATCTGAAACGAACAAAAACGCAGTTATCGAACAGGCTACAACTGAAGCAAATAACGTTGAAACAAACGTGATTGAAGCAGTTGAGTTAACAATGGAAGAGCAACTTGTGCAAGAATATACTGCTGCTATTCTTGAAACTACGATCCAGTTTGAATTTGATAAATCAACTATTGCACCTCGTTTTACTGCGGTACTTGATGCTCATGCAAAATACTTAGTTAATAACCCTAGTAAGTCTCTGACTATCGAAGGGCATGCTGACGAACAAGGTACACCTGAATATAATATTGCATTAGGTGAACGTCGTGGTACTTCAGTAGCAACTTACCTAGAAAATATGGGTGTTTCTTCTGGTCAATTAACAATTGTAAGTTATGGTGAAGAGAAGCCTGTTAATTTTGGACATGATTTAGCTGCTCAAGCTGAAAATCGTCGTGCTGAACTTACATATTAATTAATTGATATGAAGAAAATGACTTTTAATGTGGCGATACTTATCGCCACATGTTTCTCTGCTTCTAGTTTTGCTGCCGCACCTGTTAGTGACGTCACCTCAACTAATAGCAATGAAGGAATACAAAAACAACTTGATGATTTAAATCGTTTGATTGAAAGTCGTAACAGAATGCAGATACGTTTTCAAAATCAACTGGATCAAATATCGAAAGAAGTCAGTCAGATGCGCGGGAGTCTAGAATTGTTCAATCATAAAATTGGACAAATCGAAAACCGTCAACGTAATTTATATCAACTTATCGATGAACAAAAAGCTGAAATGGCCAAAGCGCCTGCTAATAATTCAATTGACAATAATCAATCTGTGCCAGTTGATGAAAAAGTTGCTTATCAAGCTGCTGTTGATTTGGTGCTAGTTGAAAAAAATTATAGTCAAGCAATTACTGCTTTTGAAGCGTTCGTAATTGATCATCCTAAATCATCTCTCATTGCAAATTCACAGTATTGGTTAGGACAGCTTCTCTATAAAGAGAAAAAGCGTGAAGAAGCGCGTATTGCTTTTTTAATCGTGACAGAAAAGTACCCTGATTCAAGTAAACGTGCTGATTCGTTATTTAAAATTGGCATTATCGATGAATATTTAGGTAAAAAAGATTCAGCAAAAACTTTTTATGAAAAAGTCTTAAAAGAGTACGCTGATTCATCCGCTGCTAGTCTTGCGAGCAAACGCTTAAAAGAAATGTAAGGCTTAAATTTTAAGCAAAATTTAAAAAATTGTTTGTTTTCTCAACAAACAGAAAGAAAGGGCGAATTTTTTGTTGCGCTCTTTCAATTATTGTATATTATACGCCGCAGTTGAGAGGGAATGTGACTTGGTTCATGTTAAGTCTTAACTTCAGTTTTTAACTATTTCATTTTTTAATGAAATTAAAGTTAAAACTGAAACCGTATTTTTATATGGACCCTAAGCTCAGTTGGTAGAGCTATTAATACACTTTTAATTTAAAAGCGT
>TARA_R110001583_G_scaffold192732_2_pt1 | contig 17680 bp, 15 predicted proteins | sample TARA_R110001583 | Tara Oceans TARA_R110001583 (sample SAMEA4398432) | marine metagenome | biome: Polar Biome; feature: [MES] marine water layer (ENVO:01000295) within the mesopelagic zone...; material: water (ENVO:00002006), including particulate matter (ENVO:01000060) such... | reverse complement strand
ATGTTCTTAAGCAGGTTACTTAATAAGCCTTATAGGGGCTTCATTTTGCAGTTCTGTTTCTCTCATCGGGCTAATCATAACATCTTTAGTTTTTGACTGACCATTTTGGTAGCGATGATAAGAGCACTGTTTAAGTCCCATTATATAACAGAAATCATTAAAACTATTAAAGTCATCTTTAGTAAAAACTTGTTCGTTTTTAGTCATCAAACCATCAATATACATGACATCGCCATTGATATTACAATTTGCAATAGCCGAATAAGGTTTACCATATTCTGACACCTTTAATGCACGAACCATTTTCACTTCGAAAATCCATTCTCCAATTTTTACATGTTTTGACATTGTCTCTGTCACAATGAACCTCTTAAGCTTAGATAATTACAATTACAATTACAATTAAAGAAATTATACCATTGGATTTAGGTGAAAATCTAATCAAAAATAAGCTTTTTATTTTATCAAATAAAAACAAATGCTTCGCTAGTTAATCTTATTCAGTTACTCTTATTCGTATTACTACCTTAGTTAGTTGACCCATGATAAAAAGATTAATTATTTCCCTGCTACTAATTAGCTCATTATTCATCGCCTTCAGTGTTACCTGGCTTTACAGCAAGGTAGATAGTGCATTGCCTATACTCGAAGGGGAAAAAACTGTCTTTGGTTTACAAGATACCGCCGTGATTAAACGAGATAACCAAGGCATTGTCACAATTAAAGCTAAAAACCGTGTTGATATAGCCGTTGCTACGGGGTTTGTTCATGCCCAAGAGCGATTTTTTCAAATGGACTTACTTAGACGTAAATCAGCAGGTGAACTTGCAAGCTTGTTTGGTGCTTTAGCATTAGATTATGATAAATCAATTCGCCGTCATCGTTTTAGAGAGCGCGCAAGAACGATTGTTAATAATTTACCCAAATCTCAAAGAACATTATTGACCGCTTATACTCGTGGAGTAAATCAGGGTTTAATGTATTTAGCATCACAACCTTTTGAATACTTACTTTTGCAACAAGAGGCTGCACAGTGGAGTGAAGAAGATTCCATTTTAACCATTTTTAGTATGTACATAGACTTGCAGTATCATGATGGCCAGCGAGAGCGATCTTTAGGATTGATGAAAGCCATTCTTTCAGCAGATGTTTATGCTTTTTTAAACCCCAAAGGGAGTATTTGGGATGCTGCAATAGATAAGAGCCAATTCCAACCATCACCGTTACCCACTAACGCATGGCCTGCCGCCTCTGGTGATTATGATAAGTCTTTATCAACAATAGCTCCTTACAATGCTGACCTCGCAGTAAATAGGTATCAAGCTGATGAATTTCCCGGTTCAAACAACTGGGCTATTTCAGGTGAAATCAGTAGTACCGGCAGTGCTATTATTGCTAATGATATGCACTTAGGCATACGTGTACCTAATACTTGGTTTCGCGCGAGTTTTGAGTACCTAGCAAATAATAACCCGATAAAAGTCACCGGCGCTACCCTACCCGGCACACCCAATATAGTTGTGGGTAGTAATGGCAATATTGCTTGGGGATTTACTAATAGCTATGGCGATTATAGCGACGTTGTTATGTTAAAAACCCTAAATGAGGGTAAACAATATCTAACGCCAAACGGCGCTAAAGACTTTAGTTACCATAAACAAATTATTGCAGTAAAAGATGAGCAGCCCGTAGAAATCATAATTAGAGAAACTATTTGGGGTCCTGTTATTGGTAAAAATCATCAAGGACATTTATTAGCTTATCGCTGGGTTGCTCATGACAAACAAGCGGTAAATATCACAGCAACAGAACTAGAGTTAGCACAAACAGTTGAGCAAGCATTTACTATTGCGGCTCGAAGTGGAATTCCTTCGCAGAACATGGTAATAGGTGATAAAGCAGGTAATATTGGCTGGACAATTATGGGGCCTATTCCAGTAAAAGTTGGCGATATAGGTGAAACCCCCACCTATTGGCATAATACTAAAAACCATTGGCAAGGGTATTTAACACCGCAGCAATATCCAACGGTTATCAACCCTAAAAACAAACGTTTATGGACCGCAAACTCACGAGTTGTTGGCGGCGATATGTTACAAAAGATAGGTAACGGTGGTTATGCCCTTGGCGCCCGTGCCAAACAGATCAGAGATAATTTAAACTCCCTAATAGCGTTCGATGAAAAAGCGTTACTGGATATAGGCTTAGATGAACGAGCATTATTTTTAACTCGTTGGCAAGATTTTTTATTAAAAAACGTACTTAACCAAGCGACGTTAAATGAACATAAAGAATTTGTTGAAGTACGGAAATTATTATCAAAAGATGAAGCCTTAGTGGCGAGTGTCGATTCTGTCAATTATCGTTTAGTGAGAAATTTTCGTCTCAATACACGCGATTTAGTCTTTAGTGAATTAAACAATAGTTTTAGCCAATTAGATGACGGCTATAAGTTTCGAAGTATCCGCCATCAAATTGAAACGCCATTATGGGAGCTTATCAATCAACAGCCTGAAAATTTTTTAATGCGGCCATTAAAGAGCTGGTCTGCCTTATTTAACCAAGCGCTAAAACAAACAATTGATGACATGACCACAGTCAAATCAAATGAGCAACAAACATTAGCTGATGCAACATGGGGACAACAAAATACTACGGCGATTAAGCACCCATTAAGTGACGCGATACCTTTCATTGGTAAATGGCTAGATATGCCGTCAACACAACTCTCTGGTGATAGCTATATGCCTAAAGTTCAAGGCACCTCTTTTGGCGCTTCAGAGCGTATGGTAGTTTCACCCGGACATGAAGAAACTGGCATTTTTAATATGCCAACAAGCCAAGCAGGACACCCTTGGAGCCCTTATTATGGTAAAGGACACAGTGATTGGGAAAAAGGTAAGCCATCGCCTTTTTTACCTGGCAAAACCCAATATACGCTAACGTTATTAAGTTATTAGTTTCAAAGCTAATATTCAAACAACAACAACAACAACAACAACAACAGAAAAAGAGGTAAATCCATGACAACCTTAATTTGGTGCTTATTTATTGCAACACTATTACCGTTTTTAGCAAAAGGACCGGTTGCTTATGCGATGAGTAAACTGGGCGGCTATAACAATAATCACCCACGAGAACAACAAAGTAAGTTAACCGGTTTTGGTGCGCGTGCATTAGCGGCACATCAAAATGCATTTGAATCATTAATTATTTTTGCTCCTGCGGTATTACTAGCAATAGCAACACAACATACTGGGACAAATGTAGGTTTACTTGCCATTTTACATGTATGTGCGCGCGTACTTTACAATGTTCTATATTTAGTCGACATAAACAAACTCCGTAGCTTGGTTTGGGGCGTAGCGACGCTAAGTAGTTTTACTATTATTTGGCAATGTATCCCCTAAAGTTGATAAGTAAATAAAAACAGTCTAAATAAACTGTTGACAGAATTCAGTAAAGCTAGATAGAGTAGCTGCTCTAGAGAAATCAAACCGTCTATATTGAAGGTTTTTTATTGACGAATCCACTCATAGCAATAACAGGAAATTACAGTGAGCGAAAAATTAGATTTAAACGAAATACGTAAACAAATAACTACTTTAGATCAAGATTTACTGACCTTATTTGCTAAGCGTCGCGCACTCACACTTAATGTAGCTAAGAGTAAGATACAACAAATTCGTCCTATTCGAGATCAACAACGCGAACAAGAGTTGTTAATTCGCTTAATAAAACAAGGTAAAGTGTTAGGTTTAGATGCCCACTACGTTACCAGTATTTTTCAAACTATCATTGAAGATTCCGTATTAAATCAGCAAGCTTTTTTACAGAGTTTAGCTAACCCTGACATTCAAACACCATCGGTTAGCGTTGCTTTTCTAGGTGATAAAGGCTCATATAGTTATTTGGCAAGTCATCGATACTTCTCTCGACGTGCAGAAAAAATAATTGAATCTGGCTGTCAAAATTTCAGTGATATCTTACAACAAGTAGAGTCTGGTCAAGTAGATTACGGCATGTTGCCTATTGAAAACACTAGCTCGGGTAGTATCAACGAAGTTTATGACTTGTTACAACACACCAATTTATCTATTGTTGGTGAGATCACCCAACCAATAGAGCATTGTTTACTTACCGCAGTCGATACGAGCTTAGATAAAATAAAAACAATTTATGCTCATGGCCAACCGTTCACACAGTGTAGTAATTTTTTAGATAAACAAAATGATATACGCATAGAATATTGCGAAAGCACCGCCGATGCTATGGTGCAAGTATCTGCGTTACAAGACGATACTATTGCGGTAATTGGTAGTGAAGAAGGCGGGCAATTATATCAATTGCAAGCATTAGAAAAATCAATAGCTAATCAGAATGAAAACAAAACACGCTTTATTTTAGTAGCAAGAAAAGCGGTTGAAGTCGCTGAACAAATACCAGCGAAAACCGCTATTATATTAGCCACAGGACAAAAAGCAGGTGCATTAGTTGAATGCTTATTAGTACTAAAAGAAAAAGGTATTAACATGTGTAAGCTTGAGTCTCGCCCTATTCAAGGTCGCCCGTGGGAAGAAATGTTTTATATAGATGTAGAAGCTAATTTGAAAAATTTCGCGCTACAAGAAGCCATTAATCAAATTACCGAACACACTAACTTTGTAAAAGTACTTGGCTGTTATCCTATTGAGCATATAAGCCCAACTAACGTTCCAAGTAGTGCAATAGTATAATACTTCGCAGGTAATAGCCCAAATGTGATACATCATAGGCAATACCTGCAACGTATTAAAAGCCGTTACCCAAAGCAGTAACGGCTTTTTTATAGCAAAAAATCATCAGTCATTTATCCCTTAGCAAGAAAGAGGCTTCCCCTTGAATAAACTAGCTGTTTTAGCTTTCACCCTATTAGTATTCCTTAGCTCCATGCTTTGGTTTTTAGCCAATGGATCGTTAAATGAATATATTAACAGTCAAATTCAATTACAAGGGCATTATTATAGTGACCAAAAGACCACGCTTAATTTGGCTGATTTCTCATCAAGTACAGGCACAGGTGAGTTTAAAAACTTAAGTTTGTTAAACTTAAGCGATTATCAAGCCGAGCATGCTGTTATTATTGATGCCGCGTATATTTCATTACTGAGACAACCTACCGAGCCGTTATTAACAACAATAAAAGAAATAACAATCAACAAACTAACCTTAAATAGTGAAACTATCCTAGGTAAAGCAAGTAATATCGATCAACTAATTGAGAGGGTCAATAATAAACTTGCCCATGACTTTCCTGAGTTATATCCTGATATAAGTGCCAAAATATACGCTAAGAACAATCCTCAACTTAATGCTGAAGAATATGCTCAAAATAACCCACAAGCGGGTCCAATTATTGAGCACACTAAAGCGAAGAAAAAACGAGGCAAACCAAAAGAAAAAATCAACATTTCAACAATCACTATCAAGACAGTAGAATTAAATATTATTAACAATGGTTTAGCTAAAAAAACACTGTTCCATGACGTAAAATTAACCACGATAGGTGGCAAACACGGCATTATAATAAACCAGTTGGGCGGTGAAGTGTTACTTGCTTTATTGAGTTTGACCGTTCAGAGTTAACCTACTAATTAATTTAATTAAAGATCTTAGAATACTTGTATTCTAAGGTCAGCAGAGTAAGCTTTAATACCAAACAGATTAATTTAGTGATCAATTTTAATGAGGATAAATTTTCAAGAACGAGGCGCTTGATTGAGCAATAGCTGGCTATTGGGATTGAAAGCAACGATGTTATTGAAGATTTAAACCATTTATAAAGATCACTTAATTAGTTTGATTGGTATAACTTATCAATAAAAACGATTAAACAAGATAAAGGAACATTCAACCATGCCCCCATTGACGTTTTTTTCTCGTTCTAACAACCTACTTATTGCACTGTGTTGCACGCAATTATTATCAATAAATGCACAAGCGGGTAATTTAGAAATAACGTCTATGCTGGGTTATAATTTTAGTCCTAAACTCACCAGTGCCGATAACACAATAGATATTGCAACGACCGATGAACCCAACGTTGCTTTAGCTTTTTCTTGGCAAGATTCCACCACCGGTCAAGGGCAAATTTTAGTTAATTATATCTCTCGTGATTTTACTGATAATGGTTCTAGTACTAATATAGGCCAATCAAGCCATTCTTTTGATACCTTATATGCTCACTTTAATGGTGTCACATTTTTAAAAAAGCGAAACTACATTACCACCGTAGGTATGGGGATTGGTGCGACTTATTTTAATAGTGACTTTGATAGTGCGATCTACCCGTCAGTAACCATTGCGGTTGGCACACGCCATGAATTTTCAAATAATTTATCTTTTATTACAGAACTTCGTGCTTATGCGACCTTAACAAAAGATGACGACACTATTTTTTGTCAAAATGGGACTTGTTTGGCACACTTCGATAATACGATCTGGATAGATGGTCAAATATCAATCGGCCTAGCTTACCGCTTCTAACCCCCCTTAAATAAAGCTATTTAGCGTTTCGAGCAACGTTATTTAACTAATCATCTATTACTTCATTAAAAACTAATGCTTTTTCAATTCATTAGCCTTTAATAACATCGTTTTACTTTCTGCCAAAAAGTCATTAGCATAATCACCAAACCAATCAGACACTTGCTTAAACATAGTGACAAAAGCCTCTTTATCACCCCTTTCAACATCTTCTAATAACTCAAGAAAACGATAGGCGAAACGTTTCATCATAGTAATGTTGTCAGGGTTAGCAAAAATAATATCTGAATACAAAATAGGATTTTGTGCAAATAATCGACCGACCATGATCAACTCTAATCGATAAATGGGTGAACTCATATTGACCAAATTCTCAATATCAGCCCCTTCTGCCATCAAGTGGTACCCATAAGCAATAGTGGAAAAATGTCGCATGACTTGCACCATAGACATAGCCTGATCATGCTCATGAGCAGGTACTTGGTAGATTTTAGCCCCCCACACTTGAAACTGTTTTAACAACCATTGATATTTTGACTCATCACGGCCATCACACACAATAATAGTTTGTTTAATTAAACCCGTTACATCTGGGCCGAACATAGGGTGTAAACCCACCACTGGCCCTGAATGCACTTTCATCATTTCATATAAAGGAGACTCTTTTACACTGGTAAAATCAGCCAAAATACAATCATCGGGTAAATTATTTAACTGATTAATAACCATTGACGTTAAACGAATGGGTACCGCAACAATCACCAAACTGGCATCAGCTAAAATAACATCACTCGTAGGCCAATCATCTTGCTCAATAATTGCCACTTGATAATTTGAGCGTTTAAATAAGTCAACAAAAACACCGCCTAACTGCCCTTCCCCCCCAACAACGACCACTTTTTTACAATCAGGATTAATACATTGATAACCGCTAGCATCTTGACTGACATAAGAGTCACGCATCAAGCGTCGCAGTACATCTTCAATTAAATCACCGCTTAAACCAACCTCTTGGGCTTGTTCTCTACGTTTACTAATTAAAGCAGCTTCACGTTCAGGTGCAAAAATAGGCACGCCTTCAAGGCTTTTAAGTGCGCCCACTTTTGTTGTTACCGCTAAACGTTTTGCTAATAAGGCAACTAACTGACTATCAATTTCGTCAATCTCATCACGTAAAACTTTAATATTGTCATCAAAATTACTCATGGTTTCTCTTATAAATAATGAACTTAACTGAACTGGACCTATTTTACACGCTGTTTCAGTTTATCACTAAGCATTGCATCCGCTTCAGCAAATAAAGTTTTTGTGCTGTCTAAATCAATACAAGCATCGGTTACCGAAACACCGTATTGCATCTCATCAAACGCGAGTTCACTACTTTGATTGCCTGCATTTATATTACTTTCTAGCATTATACCTATAATAGACTTATTGCCTTCACAGATTTGGTTAAAAACATTAGTCGCTACCAATGGTTGACGACGATAGTCTTTATTGGAGTTTCCGTGACTACAATCCACCACAATACCTGGCTCTAATTTGTTCTTAGCCAACACCTGCTCACATTCACTAATGTTAACACTGTCATAGTTAGGTTGTTTACCACCACGTAAAATAACATGACCATCAGGATTACCCGACGTTTTAATTAATGCCACCTGCCCTTGACGGTTAATGCCCATAAAGCGATGTGATGATGCAGCTGACTGCAAGGCATTAATCGCTACATCTAAACTCCCATTGGTACCATTTTTAAAGCCGATAGGCATAGACAAGCCACTGGCCATTTCTCTGTGAGTTTGTGACTCTGTAGTACGTGCGCCAATAGCAGACCAACTAAAGAGTTCGGCTAAATATTGCGGACTAATTGGATCAAGTGCTTCAGTGGCAAGCGGTAAACCAAGCTCAGTTAAATAAATAAGTAGTGCACGCGCTTTTCTCAAGCCCGATTCAACATCAAACGTGCCGTCCATGTGCGGATCATTAATTAACCCTTTCCAACCAACCGTAGTACGAGGTTTTTCAAAATACACACGCATAACAATATATAAAGAATCTTTATGTTTATCATGTAGCTTTTTCAGTTCACGGGCATATTCTTTGGCGGCATCAACATCATGTATAGAACAAGGGCCACTGATAACTAATAAACGCGGATCACGTTTGTGAATAATATCAGAAATAATAGTACGGGCAGATTTAACAAATTCACGACATGGCTCTTGTAACGGTAACTCATTTCTAAGTTGCTCAGGGGTGATTAATACATGTTCTTCATTAACATGGATATCATTTAAGGTACTTTTCTGGCTTATAGACGACATTGTTCATTCCTAAAAAACTAATTATTGAAAATGCGCAGATTAAAAATTGGATTTGCAGAAAATATTGAAAAGCACAAAATACAGTTTTAAAGGGCTGTAGCTTGACATAAAATAAAAACACAGAATCGTAAAGATTTAGTTACGCGATTTGTAAGGTTATTTTTACACATAACTTTAATCGAGTACAGTACCTTTTGTTAAAAAATAAAAGAGGCTGTCTTTTTTAGAATAATGTAAGTAAAAGTTCACTATTCATTAAAGGTTATACCTCAATACTGATGCCCAAAACACTTTTACCATGATAAAAATTTCGTTGTCACATAAGTGTCATAAATCGTTCACCTAATTGTCACATAAAATTCCTACACTGCACACAGTTAAAAAATGAGCTTACACCTAGACACAATATTCAGTCTAAAAATTATTAATTCAATTAAAAATGAGAAATCATATGAACACTTTTACTAATAAAATGAATCTGAAGAAAACACTAATAAGCGTATCGCTTGTCACTGTTGCCTTAACCAGCAGCTTTGCCAATGCTCAAAGTAATCGTGACACTATTACTGCAGTTGGCTCATCAACTGTTTATCCTTTCTCAACAGTAGTTGCCGAACGTTTTGGTAAAAGTACTAACTTTAAAACCCCTAAAATTGAATCTACTGGCACAGGGGGCGGTATGAAGTTATTTTGTGCTAGTAACGCCATCGATACACCTGACCTTTCTAATGCATCACGTCGAATGAAAAAGAGTGAATTTGATATGTGTGCTAAAAATGGCGTAACAAGTATTACTGAAGTGCTATTAGGCTATGACGGTATTGTAGTTGCTAATTCAAATACCGTTGAGCAAATGAAAGTTACTCGCAAAGAGTTATTCTTAGCGTTAGCAAAAGAAGTCCCTGCTCAAAACGGCAGCGAAACATTAGTCGCTAACCCATACAAATTATGGAGTGATATTAACCCGGCATTGCCTGCTAATAAAATTGAAGTGTTAGGTCCACCACCCACATCAGGAACGCGTGATGCATTTGCAGAGTTAGTCTTAGAAGGCGGTTGTAAAAAATTCTCATGGATTAAAGCCATTAAAAAACAAAATAAATCTAAATACAAAGAAATTTGTCACAGCGTACGTGAAGATCACGCTTATATTGAAGCCGGTGAAAACGATAACCTAATCGTACAAAAATTATCAGCTAACCCTAAAGCATTTGGCATATTTGGTTTTAGCTTTTTAGACCAAAACAGTGACAAACTACAAGGGTCAATTATTGACGGTCATGGTCCTAGCTTTGATGCAATAGCTGACGGTTCTTACCCGGTATCACGTCCATTATACTTTTATGTTAAAAACGCACACGTAAACAAGGTTCCTGGTATTTTAGAATTTTTGAAAGAATTCACTAGCGAAGCGGCTATGGGTGAAGAAGGGTATTTAACAGACAAAGGTTTGATTCCATTAGGCTCAGAAAAACTAGCAAAAGTTCGCCAAAGTGTATTGTCTCTTTCCCCATTAGTGTTGAAATAACAATAACAATAACAGTTTAAAATAATACCCAATCGTTGCTAGCAATAAAGGCTGTCAACGGTTGGATTTCTTTTTCAAACATTATTTTTTCTAACAATAGTTTTTAAAATATGAATTCATCAATATTATTTTTTGTTTTACTTTGCCTAACACTGTTTAGTTATTGGTTTGGTGTGCAACGTTCATTAAAAGTGGCTGGAGGCGCCGGGCATAAAAAAGATCTGACTAGCCTACCGCAACAGTTTGGTCTATTAACCGCCATGGTTTGTGGTTTACCGGCATTAATTACTTTACTAATTTTCAATAGCGGTGAGCACATTGTTGTGGAACAATTGCTCATCTCAACAATGCCCGTGAATATTCAATCCTTATCAAACGTAGATATCGGCTTATACTTAAACAATATTCGTTCAATAGCAGGCTCAGAAACAGCCGCTAATATTTTACAATTATTAAGCCAAAGCAGTGACTTAAAAACTCAAACAGAATATAAAGCTGCATTTACTTTACAAGAATTAAACCAACAAGCCGCTTGGTTAAAAACAGCCTTAGTGTTAATTATTGCCTGTGTCAGTGTCACTGTTTTAGTTAGAAAATTTAGTCTGACTTACCCTGCTAGACAAAAGTCAGAACGTATTATACGCGCCTTATTAGTTGCGTCTTCTGGCGTTGCTATTTTAACCACTGTCGGCATTGTCGTTTCAGTGCTGTTTGAATCTATTCAATTCTTTAAAAGTGTTTCACCTATAGAGTTTATGTTTGGTACACAATGGAGTCCGCAAACAGCAATGCGTGTTGACCAAGTGGCCGGCTCAGGTGCTTTTGGCGCAATCCCTTTGTTTGCTGGCACCATGTTAATTACTTTTATTGCCATGTTATTAGCGGTACCCGTTGGCTTAATGATTGCCATCTACTTATCACAATACGCTTCAACAAAATTACGTGCTTTTGCCAAACCTATGCTAGAGGTTTTAGCGGGCATTCCCACCGTAGTTTACGGATTTTTTGCTGCGTTAACCGTCGCACCTGTTATTCGTAACATGGGTGAATCCATAGGTTTAAGTGTCGCTTCTGAAAGCGCCTTAGCTGCGGGTTTAGTGATGGGTACTATGATCATTCCTTTTGTGTCATCACTCTCTGAAGATGCCATCAGTGCAGTGCCTAACTCATTAAAAGAAGCATCTTTTGGTATGGGGGCAACAAAAAGTGAAACCGTCTTAAAAGTTTTATTACCGGCCGCATTACCCGGAATTGTTGGCGCTATATTATTGGCAGTCTCCCGTGCAATAGGTGAAACCATGATAGTAGTGATGGCAGCCGGTATGGCCGCCAATTTAACGGCCAACCCACTCGACTCAGTAACAACCGTAACCGTACAAATAGTAACGCTACTCACTGGCGATCAAGAATTCGATAGTCCAAAAACCCTAGCAGCCTTTGCCTTAGGTTTAATGCTATTTATCACTACGCTCGGTCTAAATGTTTTAGCACTGAAAGTCGTTAGAAAATATCGAGAACAATATGACTAATACAAACAAAAACTTAACTGAGGATGGGCCTAACACTGCAACACTTTCTACCACAGAAAGAGTTGCACTAGGCCTTAAAAAACGCCATCGCAAGGAAAAACGCTTCAAACGCGTTGGTCTTAGTGCGGTACTATTTGGCTTTCTACTTGTCATTATTTTAATTGGTGATATTACCTCAAAAGCCTTACCCGCTTTTAATCAAAATTGGGTTAAGCTTGACGTGAACTATAAGGCCTCTTGGCTTAATATCAGTGAGTCTTCAAACCTAGGGCTTAAAAATGAAGCGCTTACCGAGCAATTAAACCAAGCAAACTACCGCAATGTGCTGAGAAAATCACTGTATCAAATGTTTCCAGAGGTGAGTGGCCGTAGTAACAAACGTAACTTAACCAAGTTGTTCAGTAGTAATGCTGAATTCACCCTTAAAGATAACTTAATCGCTTCCCCTCTATTGTTTAATAAGCAAACACAGATATGGGTAAAACTTGATGATGATGTAGACAGTTACCTTAAAGAGGGATTTCCTGAAGGTGAAGCTGGGCTAAGACTTAACGAAAATCAAGCACAGTGGGTGGCAAAATTGACCTCTAGTGGTCGCATTGAAAGCCGATTTAACTTTAGCTTTTTTACGTCCAGTGATTCTAGAGAGCCAGAGCTTGCCGGTATTAAAGGTGCGCTAATGGGCACTTTACTCACCATGTTTGTTACCTTGTTGTTATCATTTCCACTCGGTGTTGCTGGTGCGCTTTATTTAGAAGAATTTGCACCTAAGAATCGTATTACCGATTTTATTGAAATTAATATTAATAATTTGGCTGCTGTACCCTCTATCGTATTTGGTCTTTTAGGCTTAGCTGTAATAATTAATTTATTTGGTTTACCCCGCTCTGCTCCTTTAGTTGGCGGCATTGTATTAACCTTAATGACCTTACCTACTATTATTATCGCCAGTCGCGCGGCAATCAAAGCGGTTCCGCCGTCAATAAGAGAAGCCGCCTTGGGTTTAGGTGCGTCAAAAATGCAAGTAACATTCTCTCATGTATTGCCACAAGCGATGCCCGGCATTATCACCGGCGCAATTATCGGTGTAGCACAAGCATTAGGTGAAACAGCGCCATTATTAATGATTGGTATGGTTGCATTTATTGTTGATGTACCCACCAGTATTGTTGATTCTGCCACCGTACTGCCCGTGCAAATATTTTTGTGGGCAGATAGTCCTGAAAGAGCCTTTTTAGCGAAAACCTCGGCAGCTATTTTAGTGTTATTGTCGTTATTATTAATAATAAACCTTAGCGCAACTATGCTGCGCAGTAAATTTGAAAAGAGATAGGAAGACATAATGAACGCTATAACTTTACCCAAGCAAGGGAATGTGAATAAAAAAGCGCAAACTGACTTGTCTCAAATTGAGATAAACGACACTGTTGGTAATATTTATGCTGCTGACGCAAAAATGTCTATTAGAAACGCTGATATTTATTATGGTGATAAACAAGCTATTGACAATATCAGTCTCGATTTAGCTAAAAACCAAGTAACAGCACTTATTGGCCCCTCAGGTTGTGGAAAATCAACATTCTTACGTAGTTTAAATCGTATGAACGATACTATAGAGATTTGTAAAATCACCGGGCAATTTACCCTCGATGGTGAAAATATTTATGCTAAAAATTTAGATCCCGTACTACTGCGTGCTCGCGTTGGTATGGTATTTCAAAAACCTAATCCTTTTCCTAAATCAATATACGAAAATGTTGCTTACGGAGCACGTATACATGGCTTAACAAACAACAAAGCCGAGTTAGATGAAATTGTTGAAACGAGTTTACAAAAAGCCGGTTTATTTAATGAAGTTAAAGACAGATTAAACGATCCAGGCACCGGTTTATCCGGCGGACAACAACAACGTTTGTGTATTGCGAGAACCATTGCGGTTAGCCCTGAAGTGATCCTAATGGATGAGCCCGCCTCAGCACTTGATCCTATCGCTACCGCTATCATTGAAGAGTTAATTGATGAGCTGAAAGAAAAATATACTATCGCTATCGTCACGCACTCTATGCAACAAGCGGCTCGAGTATCACAGCACACCGCTTATTTTCATATGGGTAAATTAGTCGAGATGGGTAAAACAGAAGATATCTTCACTCGCCCAAGTCACAAATTAACTGAAAACTATATCACTGGCCGCTTCGGTTAAATGGAGAAGAAAATGACGACTACAACAACAGAAAGTACTGATAACCCTTCAGGCTTCACCAAAAACTTGCATTTAGATAAACATATTTCTCGTCGTTTTAATGAAGAGTTAGAGCAAGTTAGAACATTGGTAATGGAAATGGGCGCTTTAGTTGAACAACAAGTTAACGATGGCTTAAGTGCCGTTTTAAATGCCGATGCTAAGCTCGCTGTAAAAGTGATTGAACGCGATAACAAAGTCAATAGTATGGAATTAGAGATTGACGAATACTGCACACAAATTCTAGCCCGCCGCCAACCTGCAGCAAGTGATTTACGTTTAATAGTCAGCATACTTAAAAGCATCACTGATCTGGAACGTATGGGTGATGAATCGGTTAAATTTGGTAGAAATGCCATCAAACTAGCCAAAGGAAATTTTGCCGAAGAAGAAGGATCAAGACCCTTAGTTGAACTGAGACATTTAGGTAAACATGTCAGTGACACCTTAAATAAAGCCTTAACAGCTTACGCTCAAATGGATGTTAAAGCCGCATTAGAAATCATCAAAAATGATAATATTGTTGATGAAGAATTTGATAATATTTCCCGTTTACTGGTTACCAAAATGATGGAAAACCCACGTGAAATTAAAAATGCTTTACGTGTGACTTGGTGTGCCAGAGCTTTAGAACGCATTAGCGATCACACCACTAACCTTTGTGAGTACATAGTTTACTTGGTCGAAGGTAAAGATGTTCGCCATTCAACTATCGAAGAAATTAAAGCCAGTATGTCGAGTTAGGTTAAGTTAAGTTGATTTTTTACAAATTATATTAACTAAAAGAGATATTTAACTGATAAATATTTGACCCTATTAGGCACAGAGAAGTTAATAAAGTACATCAAGGTGTATTGTCTCTTTCTCCATTAGTGTTGGAAGTAGTCATCAGAGTTACCTGATGACTACTTCATTGCAACATACCTAAGCTTTAACTAATTATATCCCCGCTTGAAGATGCTAATAACCACTGCCATTGATCAGTAAGTGAGCCCCTATGCTAGCCACATATCCAAGCGCAATAACGGGCGCCCATTTAAGATGAGAGGCAAAAGTATAGACGCCACGAGCTGTTCCAAGCAATGCGACACCTGCAGCTGAGCCTATTGCCAACATACTTCCACCAACACCTGCTGTGAGTGTTACGAGTTGCCATTGCTCTAAAGGCATATTCGGATTCATAGTTAACACGGCAAACATAACGGGGATGTTATCTACAATGGCAGATAATACACCTACAAGAGTATTAGCCCATGTAGGGCCCATATCGCTATACATTAATTCAGAAATGATAGCCATGTATCCAAACTGACTTAAGCCAGCAACACACATAATAACACCGTAGAAAAACAGCAAAGTATCCCATTCGGCGTGGGAAACTCGTTCCATGATATCAAATTCCTTCACGTCTGTTCTGTTTCCAGTCATATCTTCAAACAATTCTACCGAACCTATGTTTTCACCGTTATCATCAGTAATAGGGGCAGCACTAAACATTAAATAAACGCCCGAATCACCAATATTTTCAAAGTAATTAGCCGCATCATAAGACGATCCTTCTATCTCGTTATCACGATATTTTCCGCTGTAATGCTGTCGAACACCAACAGCAGATTTATCATCTAGCACAATATCTGCCAGAGTTGGGCGTTCATCTTTGTAAAACGCTTTCCATTGATCTTTAGTACCTATCATGTCCGCCGCTTTGTAGCCCGTCAATTCTTCTAAAGACGTATTCCAGTGACTAACTTTGTGATCGTTGTCGAGCATAAAGGCAGGATATGGTTGATCGTTCAAATACTTACCAATATTCTTACCATAAGATTGCAACACACTCAGAGGGTTGCTATGAGCTTCAGTACGTCCGCCAAATATTGAGTCAGCCATCATAGTTCGCCCTTCCACTCTTTTGAGGTAAAAAGAATACAATCCAAGATAACCTAAACCAAACATCATACCAGCCGCCGGTGGTAAATGGAGAAAGCTATGGAAGCATACAGCCGTGGCGATTGTAGCGAGAAAAAGCCCTATCATGACCTTTGCACCTAGCTTCATTTGAGACTTTTCTTGAGTAGCCTGAGGTGTACCTTTTGATATTGCAAAACTCATTATAACGGCGGGCACTAACCAGTTAACTAACGAAGGTATGAACAACGGTAAGAATTGTAAAAACTCCACCTTCCCTTTTTGCCAAACCATCAGAGTCGTAATATCACCAAAAGGAGAAAAGGCGCCACCAGCGTTAGCTGCAACAACTACATTGATGCACGAAATAGAAATAAACTTAACGTCTTTGCCGCCTACCGCCATTACAACAGCGCCCATCAACAGAGCAGTAGTTAAGTTATCGGCAATAGGCGAGATAACAAATGCCAAAGCTCCGGTTACCCAAAATACCTTTTTAAGTGAATAACCACGAGAAATAAGGTAGGAACGAAGTGCCTTAAATACTGCGCGTTCTTCAAGGGCATTGATATAGGTCATTGCCACCAATAAAAACAGGAATAATTCTGCATATTCAACAATAGCGTGACGAATAGCATTATGTGCTAACTCAGAAGCGCCGACACTTTTAAATGCTAGTGCAACTAAAATCCAAATCAAGCCAGCGGCAAACAAAACCGGTTTACTCTTAAGTAAATGAATTTTCTCTTCAAAAGGGACAAGTGAATAAGCTAAGATAAAAATAGCTATACTTGCATACCCATAAAAAGTGGCACTTAATTCAGGTATTTGGCTTATGGAAGCCGCCCCTCCGGGTTCCGCTAAGGCGGTGAAAGGAAACACCAATAAACCTATAAAGGTGATTAGAAATCTTAAGCTGAAAGGCTTTTTTATAGTGCAAATTAACAAGTGATTCATATCTATATCCAGTGAAAAATTTATCTTGCTCCGATTATGGTAGCAAAATAACACCATACACAGTTTTTTACTACTGCACTTTTGGCGTAGATAGGGTAGGAATAAAGGAGGATGAGTGCATTAATGGGTACGTTAATTACTATGTTTGTTAACTTATTCGCTACCATTATACTCAAACAACTAGACGATGTTTAAGTATAATGGTTTAGCGTTATAAGATTTAGCTCAAATCAAGCGCGTACGGCTTTAATAATTCCATCGGTACGATTTCAAGCGCTTTAATATGTGTTCTTCGCAAATAGACTCTTGGCGCTCTATTGTCTGCTACAGCTTCCTTCCACCTAGCCGCACACAAACACCAGCTATCACCCGCATTAACGCCCTTAAAACCAAACTCAGGCCTAGGTGTTGACAGGTCATTACCTTTAAAGCGTGAATATTCTAAAAACGCTTCTGAAGCTTCAATACATACGGTGTGCGAGCCAGTATCTTGCTCACAAGTATTACACTTACCATCACGATAAAAGCCTGTAACAGGATTTCCACCACAAATTTCTAGTGGTTCGCCAAATACATTAACTGATTCTTCCATTTTACTTCCTAGTTATTTAATCACATAGTCACGGTAGCTAAACTACAATAGGCATACGATTTTTACTCAATGATT
>TARA_R110001583_G_scaffold89381_4_pt1 | contig 17683 bp, 2 predicted proteins | sample TARA_R110001583 | Tara Oceans TARA_R110001583 (sample SAMEA4398432) | marine metagenome | biome: Polar Biome; feature: [MES] marine water layer (ENVO:01000295) within the mesopelagic zone...; material: water (ENVO:00002006), including particulate matter (ENVO:01000060) such as...... | reverse complement strand
AGTCAGGTAAGTTTTTTTGTGCCCATTCAATAAAGGTATCTATATTTTCAACATCTCTACTATCAAACTCATTTACAACTTTATATCCTATATTACTTTGTAACTTAGCAAGTTCAGTTTGTAGTTTTTTAACTTCCTCATCTACCTCTAACATATTCTCTACTTGTAGATTTAATTTACCAGTAGAGATCGCAGGATTAGCTTTCTTAATTTCAGCTCTATATTCATTCTCTAGAGATACTTTCTTTCTTGCTATTTCTTCTTTCTTGGCTAAGATTTGATCTATAACAGTAGGATTATCAGATTCAGCTTGTAGTCCTTCTTGATCTTTTTGAATAGCAGCTCTTGCACTTGAAACTTCTTCTTTGGACATTATATCCTTCCCTTCCATTTCCTCATACGCATCAACAATTATTTGTTCTTGAGGGGTAAATTCTTTATTCTCTATTACCTTTCTTCTTATACCATTTATGATTTCTTCAGGAACATTTTTAAATTCATCAGCCATTAATTCTTGGAAGACTTCATCTGTTAATACATCTTCCTCAACTGCCTCTACTCCAACTGCTTCTGCTATTAGTTTATCATATTTTTCATTAATAAAATCTATTGGAGTAGACATATACACTATAGGTTTTATATGTGCATATTTTTGATTTGTTGTTATAAATTTATTAAATTTTTCAACTGTTTCTTTGTGAGTAAGTTTAAGAGTAAAAAGCTTTTCTAAGTATTTTAAAAGATATTCTTTTTCTGATGGATGTAGTCTCTTATTATTTACAAGTTGATCTCTCAAACTAATCCATGCAGGATCTGAAACCTGCCCACCTTCTTCTGGTTTATACCAATCTGCTATTTCCTGTTCTCTTTGTTGATTTAATTCACTTACTTTATCCACTGTTGTTTCTTCTTTCACCACTACAGTTGGTTCTTCTGTTTGAGTTTCATTAGTTTTAAAACTATTTAGCTCTTTTTGAATATTAGCATTATTAGTGTAATTTAAATCAGCCAATTGACCCCATATAATTGAAGGTATTACTCTTGCTGAAACACCTGCTTCTATAATTGTTTCTGCATTCTGGACATTTAGTGGAAGATTAGGTGTAAAATTATTAGTGGTAACTGTTATATCTATTTTTAAGAACTCCCCATTAACATTGTTTGCTTTCTTAGGCATTTTCTTATGAAGAGCTCTTTCACTTTTCTCATTTGCAATCCAGTTAGCATTTAATGTTTCAACAAAAGTCTTTGCATTAGTAACACCTGCCATAATATCAGCATCAAGAACAATCTGTCTTTTTACACCTTCAGCAAGTAATAAGTGTTCTCTATCAACCTTAAATATTAATTGACCAAATTCATTAAAGAATAATGATAGATCATCTCCCACAATATCTGATAACATATAGAATGAATCTGATAATTCTTTATTAATATCTGCTACAAGCCGTCTAGATTCTGGTTTATCAATATATTTTCCGTCTTTAAAATTCTTTTCTAATATCTCTTGTTGTTTATTCTTGATATTCTGAGCAATGTCTGATACAGCTTCTGTACTAAGTTTATCTAATTTAAGTTCAACAAAAGATATATTACCGTTAGGAAGTTTTATAGCTTGAACATATCTTCCCATATTCAAATCTGCAACACTATTATGCCCCTTGCCTTGTAGAGATTTCAGTATCTCAGCATCAATCTTTTTACCTTCCTTAGAAAATGGATCAATACTCCAAACTCTTGTAGACATTCTTCTTCCATTCTCACGTGATCTACGTGTGTCAAATATAATTACTTCACCATCATAATTTGCTCCCTCTAAATCAGCCCAAGGTGTAGATGCGTTCTTACCACTCTTTCTTAATGTAGGTTCACCATTATTATCAATTTTATATCCAGTATATCCTGGTGTAACATTTAGTTCAATGTTTTCTAATTTAGATATATTAAGTCTTATAGATTGATTCTTACCTAACTTTTCAACTAACTCACTAGTTATTAATTCTGCTTTAGCATAATTCCTTCTAATTAAAGCTGCTGCTTCATCTGCATTCTGACCATAAGGTATTAAAAATAGTCTTTGTGCTTGTTCAGCTGTAATCTCACTTCCTTTAATAGTTGTACCATCTACATCTAATAAAATAGACGTGCCTAATCCCATTAATTTACCAATAGGTTTATTACCTGACATAATAGTTACTTCAAATTCATTCTGACCCTGAAGTATAGATTCATTAACTGAATAAGTTTCATTTGGAAGTTTAGCTTTTAATCTTCCTGCCTCAAGATCTTTTTTGAATTTATCATAGTTAGGATTTCTTTCAACAATAAGTGTTAGATTTTTTCTTTCCTTTTCTGTTAAGTTCTTAAGATTGTCTTGAAATTGTTGATCAACATCTTCAGGTGCTGGATACTGATCATGTAATACATATCCTTCTTCTACTTTACTACCATCAAAAGGATATATCTTTATAGGTTCATAAGATGTAAGTTTTGTAGTTAATGTAGATGTTAAGTCTACTTTTTCATCTCCTTTCTTAGTCCATCCTTGTTTACGCCATTCATCTTCTGTTAAATATACCCTATCATCTTTTCCCTTTTTAGCTTTTGCTTTCTTTACTGGTACAATATATAAGTTCTTATTTCTTCTCATCATATTAGGACTAGATCTAACCATCCATTCATTACCTGCAGAATCTACAACAATATCAGTTGTTGAGAAAGATGCTCCTGCAAATTTAAAGGTACCACTCTGAGGCATATTATTTTGAATAAACTTTAATGCAGTTAAGGCCTCAGCTTTTGTAGTGTAAGATCTTCTGATTTTTTTACCTTCTGGATCTAACGCTTTATACTTATCTAATGCATTTTTTGTATTACTATCTACTATAGTATAAAATACTTCAGGCTTATTATTGTCATCATAGATAGTTGTTTCAATTACAGATAGTCCAGAAGTTTTATCAGTACTGATTACTTTCTCATTAGATTCAAGTTTATCTTTCTTAACACCTGTTTCTTTTACAAGTTCTGTAGATACATCAGATATAGTTACTCCGTTCTTCTTTAGTATACCGTTAGTTCCTACAATTAAAGGATTTCTCTGATTACCTATTATCCAATCATCTAATGTAGGAAACTTTTCTGTTACATCTTCTGGTTGACTATTATATAATTCATTTAATTCATATCTAGATTTTATAATATTTTTACCACCTGATTCAGATACGGCCCATCTATTCTTATCTAATAAAGGACCTTGTTCTGAAGTCCAATCTTTTTTATATTCATCATATAATGTATCAATTATTTCTTGTGTTCCTTTATCCTGATTATAGAACGCTTGATATTTTGATCTACCAACTACACTTTCAAAATCAGGTTCTTTAGTCCCAGTTTCTGAAACCTCTTCAGACTCTACATCTTGTCTCTCTGTTGTAGTTTGATCTACGGATTCAGCTCTCTCTACTTTTATAGCTTGTCTATAATTTTCTTGAAGTCCTTCAACTATCATCCATGCTGCTGGATCACTTGATTTAGTTATTTTACCCTGTTCATCAAAATAGTCATGAGGTATTGTACCATCTTCTAAGAACTTTTTAGTTTGATCAGCATCTGGTTGTATTCCTTTCTCTCCTAGTTCTTTTAGAAATGCTAGACGTTTTGTTTGATTCACATACTTCTTAACTCTTTGTGTAAGATTATTCTTATCTTTATGTTCTTCCCATACACTTTTCATAATAACAGACAATCTATCTGTCATTTCATATAGAGTATTTTTATCCATAAGAACTGATGCAGCCTTATGAAAATCAGCTGCTCTTCCTTTTAAGTATCCATGATCTACAATTTTCTTTAATGTTTCTTCTATCTTTTCACTAACAATAAAATCATCATTACTCTCAGCTAGGAATTGTAAGTATGCAACAAATGCAGGTTTTAATTTACCCATCTTTCTCTTATCATAAAAACCTATATTTCTACCTTCTTTCTTCTGGTATCTTACCCCATCCATAGTATATTGATCATAGAACATTTGACCATTTGAGAATGCTTGATTTTCTTCAGCATTAAAAATCTTCTCATAGTTCTCTAAGAGTTCTAATTTCTTCTTCTTTTTATCTCTTATTACTTTTTCTTCTGGTGTTGAAGAAGAGAATTCTAATTCTTTTTTAAGTAATGCTATTTCTTTAGCTAATCCTTCTCTAGATGTTAAAGCTGTAATATCTGAAGCTGATATAGTAGCTAATACAGGATCAGAACTAAGTGTTTCCATTACACTGTTTGCCCTAATTAAAGATTGCTTAAATGTATCTTGTGTAAACATTGCCATCATCTTAGCATGTTCAAATGCCATAGCTCTTAATGCCTCTTCATGATATTTTCTTGTACCTTTCTTGAATGCTTTAGGTTTATAAGGGTTTACATATTCATCATCTAATTTCTTATATCCCTTTTCAATATCATCCATTCTTTTTAACATATCACCAACACGTCCTCTGATCTTATCAGGAGTAGAAGACACTGATTCAAATGCTTCTTTTATATCTATATCATCTAACTTTTCAAAACCTTTCATTTGATCTCTAAAATTACCCATTTGACCGGTTGCCATTATAGTATATAAATGTTGGAATATACTATGATCTTTAGAATCCATAAAACTGGTTATATCATCAGCTCCTGCAGCCTCAAACATTGAAGTGTTTAATTCTTTCTGAGTCATTAAATTTAACTTCTTAATATCAAAATATTGTTGTGGATCATTATATATCTCATTTAAAGATTTCACTGCATTAGTAATCATCTCATCTTCTTTTGCTCTATAATCTGCAAATTCAGTGGTACCCATTACTTTATCCTTACCCCATCTTATTATATTAGGAGTGGTTTCCATAAGGAATCTTTGTGGTCCTTGTATCATTCCACCCATCATAAACCCTGACATGAATGTATGAAATCCTTGACCACTCATTTGTGAACCTGCACCTTTTTTAACAGCATCCATGATAGACATTCCTGGAGTTCTATCTGTATAATCATAATCTCCTAACATTGATTTTCTAGCATTACTATATGAATCAGTCATTTCAGCTAATTTCATATCTGCATCAATCCCTATAGGTGAATCATATAAACTTTTAAAATATGCTTTAACACCATTAGCTGTAGCTTCTTGAGAAAGTTCTTGAATACCTTCTGCGAAATTTGCTGCAGTATATCTTAATACGTTGGCACCTACATGTTTCATACTTCCCTTAAATCCAGCCTTCCACATTCTTCTCATATTATCTCCTATAATCCACTTTCTACCAACATCAGTGAATGCTTCTGTTCCTTTCTTTGCACCTTGTTTAAATATTACTCTACCTAAAGGTCCTGATAAAGATTCATCTACTATTCTACCCATAGGTCTAAATCCTCTTAATGCACCATCTAATACAATTTTATTACTAAGATAAATAATAGGGAGATTGATAAGTTGTGTTGTTAATGCTGCAGCTCTAGAATCACTAACCAACATTTCCATCTCTGCAATAGTTGGATCTACTCCACCTTTTAGATTATATATTTCTTGATATAGTTCATCTTGCATTTCCATCTCAACAAGACCACCTTCCATTTTAGATTCAGCCCAAGCTAGATTAACTGCTCTTACATCTCTATAGAATCCACCAAAAAGTCTATTAGCTTTAGCTATTTGAGTTAGATTATCACCAGCTTTAGCAGAAGTTCTTATATGTTTTAATTGATATAATGTTTCTGGTCCAAACATTCTTCCTAGACCTTGTCCAAGAACTTTTCCACCAGATCTAGTTGCATGCCAAAATGCTTTAGCATTATTAAGTTGGCCAAGCTTCTGTAACATTTTTGTACCCCCAGCAGTCCAAGCTTTTGTACTAAATAATCTTCTAAGAGCATTAGCACCTGTGTAAGCATTCTTAGCAGTTCTACTTACTGCTAGAGCATCAGAAGCAGGATTCATACCACCTTGTATTGCAACCATGCCCCATAGTACAGCTTCTTCTACAGCAATACTACTAAGAATACCAACTGTATATGAACTATTAACAAATAGATCATTAAAGAATCCTCTTACACCACCGCTTGAAGATCTACCAATTCTCATTGCATCATCCATAGCCATTGCTCCTTGCATATCAGATTGAGCTAAATCACCTGTAAACATATCACCTATTGATCTCCAATTAGATGTAAATGCTGGACCAAACATATCTGCAAATGCTCCACGTGATCTAGTAAAATTATCCCACTTGCTTGAGTTAGCTTGATAATATGTTTCATTATCTGCAAAAGGATGGAACCCTAAGTCAGCAAACCTTGGATGTCTATAGTATCTATCTAATTCATATCTTCTTGCACTATAATAAAATGGATCTTTATAACCTGGGGTTTTATTAGGTTTTATTTCTTTTGAAAATTCAACTGCATGAGATAAGTAAGCCTTTATACCATTTGATGTATTTAAATCTGGAATACCTGAACTTGTTCTAAACGGATTAAAATCTGTTCCTGCTCTTCCAGGAAACATATCATTCATATCATTATTAGCAAACATTACAGGATACTTATTCAAATCAACTGCAGCTCTATCAACCATATCAAAGAAAGGTTGATTTAATTCTAAGTTAGGCATTCCTTGTGTTTGAATTCCAAGATCAACTGACTCTTCAAATAGCACTGGATCATATCCATCTAAGTCAGGATAAGGAGTGTCAAAATTTACTACACCTGGAATACTAGGAGTATTAGAACTTTCTACAGTGAAAGGGGTTTCTATAGATGCTGGGGCTACTGATGATTCAGCATTATCTATACCTGAAGGCATCTCTAATCCTTCAGATACATCTAATGCTTCTGTTGTGCTATTACTATTTTCAACGTTAATTGGATCTGCCATATTGGTGGTTTTATTTCTTTACTGGTGTAGTCTTACTGTTTTTTAGATCCCATGCTGTTTTTTTATTATTATTTGAAACTGCTATAGTTTGAAGATATTGATCCATGTTAACTGTTATATTATCTAATGCCTGTGGATCAACTCCTAATACAAAACTTACTACCTCACTTGGAGGAGTACCTCCTGTTTTATCATTAAATAGATATATTTTACTTTCTTGTACATATTGACCTGCTGAATTTTTATATATACTATATTCTCCTCCATTTATAACAGGAACACTGTTATACACTCCGTTATCTTTAATTGCTAAATCTGTGTATGACAACATTTGATTTGTACTTTTAAAAGGATTGTTATCAAATTGTTTTGGTATCGTTATAGTTAATCCATCTGCAGCAAACTTTGCAAATGCTGCATTATCTATTTTACCATCATCAGTAACAAAAAGATGTTTATAATTTTTTGCATATTCCATTCCAAATCCTATATTATAACCTGCTATATCATTCTCTTGATCTGGTCCACCTACCTTCTCTACATATGTAGGGAATATATAAGGTCTACCATCTGTCTTATCTAGTCTACCTGTGTTTATATCCATTAATGTATGTTTCCATATTTTTTTCATTAGTGCATTATATGATGCATCTGCATATTCTATTTTACCTTCATTAATCTGAGATGTAGTTTTATCTAAATTATTACCAAGACTATATGTATAATCAAGATTCTGTGCAGGTATCTGTTGAATTGATTTAACAATAGATTCTAGTTGAGCTAGAGCTAGTGATGATTCAGATGCAACATCATATGTTGAGGTATAAGTATTAAAAGCTGTTTCTCCAACACCTTCCTCTTTTTGACCAAGCATCTGTGCTCTTAGATTATATACAAGTCCTTGATCAGCAGCAACATCTGATGACATTACAGCATTTATGTTTTCTTTTTGTTGATCAAAATATTCACCACCTTCTTCTAATGCATCTTCACGGTCAAACTCCCAACCACCTGCATGTCCTTGATGATAGGTATTTGTTCCCCAAAAACCTTCTTTATGTTCTCTTCCTGTCCAATATCTTTGTGCTAGAGTTTCTCTATCATTCCAGAATTGATTTTCACTTACTAAGAAATTATAATCATCTTCATCTTTAGAAGAGTTTGATGAATTTAATTCACCTCTTTGGCTATCCATCAGATAATTCATATTAGCAAATATAGTCTGATATTCAGACTTAGTTACAGATTTTCTCACTGGCTTACCTGTACCATCAACAATAGGTTCTTCAAGTTTACCATTTTCTGAAGCATACTTTACTTGATGCCAAGGGACACCCTTATTTAACATATCTATTTCTCCTTGTGTGAGCAGTATTGGTGGTATGGAAAACGGTTGGTTTTTATATTCAGAAGAGTTTTCCATTTCAGCATCTTTTATCACAGCATAGTCATGAGCTTGATGATAAACTTTATTCATCTCTTCTACCTTTAGATTAAGTCTTTCTCTACCTTTTAAAACTGATTTATATTGTTCATGTATCACAGATGCTAAAGCTGGTTTAAGATTTAAATTTGCTAAGTTATAATTAAGACTTGTTCCATCTGATGTTTGTACTAGAGTAGTATACTTATCTGACATATTCTTAAGTATTCTATCAAATTCAGTTCTATTAACAGGACTACCATTATTAAGATCCTGCCATGCTACTTGTAAAGTTGCAGTTTTTTGTGTAGTCTTCTTTGTATTAGGATCATAAAAACTATATGTAAGTTGTCCATTACCCTTATACATACTTTCATCTATCATATCATTTGGCAACTCTCTAAGTAATGTTTCTAGAAATGCTATTTCTGTATTTGTTTGTTGATTTCCTAGTTCTATTGTAGCTTGCTTATTCTCTTCTAATACATTTACATTAGCTCTTTCATCATCATCAATTGTTCCATCTCCATCTAAATCCACTCCTGTTAATGAACCACTTACATTAGCATCTCCTTCTTCTACAAACATTCCACCATCTAATCCTAGTCTATTGGCACTACCATTATTAGTACCATCATTACTAGCTTTAAATTTAGCTAATGCCATATCAATCTGACCCTTAACAGCTATCTTATTAAGGTCATATGAATTTTGTATAGCCATTCTGTTAAGATCATATCTATGTTGATGTTCCATTTTCTTAAATGGATTAGCTTCAAATGTTTGTTCAGCATCTACTTGACTATATGCTATTGCTGCTGCATTCATTTTAGGACCCATTACACTAGCCATATACATAGAGTAGGCCTTATTTAATAACCCATCTACATCTGACACAGGAGCTTTGCTATCTACAATTCTACTCTTAACAGCATCTCTGTTTTCTTTAACTAATTTTTTATTGAACTGAGACAATAAAAATAATTCATCTTCAGGAGTTCCGGGTACTATATTATTAAGTCTTTTATAATCTTCCCAGTTTCTAGCAGCTATAGTTTCTTTTTTTAATTCTGATTCTTTTTCAACAAGCTCAGTTAAATCTGCTTTTGATTGTCTTTCTATTATATCTGTAGCCCAAAATTGTTTAGCTCCTTCTACACTTCCATATTTTTGTATATTTTCTTCACTTTCAGAGAATTGTCTTTGTCTTACTTTAGCTTCTGTTAAAAGACCTCTTAATACAACAGGGTCTTTCATTACTGTATTCTTTAAATACTCAGCCGCTGGATTTCTATAAATTGGAATTGGCTGATTGCTTTCATCTAGTTTAAAGTTTTTACCATCTTCATTCATTTCATAACCAACTATCTGTCTAGTTAGTGCAGTACCATTCTGTGTAGTTATAATCCAGTCACCTTCTAGTGTAGTTTGTTTAATAGATAGTTCACTATCCTTTAATGCTTCAAAAGATCTTTCATATATATTAGGATTTACAACATAACTTGGCATTGCCATATTAACTGCAGCATCTGCATCAGCAGCTTTATAATCCTGCATCTGATATTTAAGATCCTCTACACCTACTTGCCAATAATCATCCCTCATTTCTTCACTAGCAGATGTCATATATGAATTAGCTTGTTGCATTTCCTTACTATATAGTTTGGTAAATGCCATATCCTTAACAACCCTTTTGTCATCAAAGAAAGGTTTAAATAGACCTTTTGCAACATCTACATTTTGTTGTAATGATAAGTCTATACCACTAACTTGTTTTAGTCCATTACTAAGAGTATTGGCATATTGATTTCTTACCTCTAGATTGTCTTCTCTAGATAGAGGAGCATGAACAACTTTACTATATAGGTTATTAAGTGTCTTAAAATTTGAGTCATACCTATCTTGTCTAACATTTAAAACATCAGACAGAAATTTATAGTCTGGTTTAAATGGTGCTAGTTGTGGTATGTAGTCTGTTACGCCTTTTATATAAGTTGCCATATTACAAAGATAATAAAATTTTATAAGTTTTGAATGTCATATTGATACACTTTTTAAGTTTAATTTCCTCTTAATGGAGAAAACCAATTTCTTAGTTGTCCACCCTTTCTTAATATTCTATCCTTTCTTCCTGTCTCTCTACCATATCTAGCTGGTTGTCCTTGGTATCCTGAGTTAGTTATAACTGCTGCATTCTGTTTTGCAAAACTATTATTAGGATTAGCTGGCCCAGGTGGTGTATACTTTGGCCATAGATTTTCAGGTACTTTATTCTTCCTTAACATCTCTATTTGTTTTGCATAGTTATCATCATATGTTTTAGGATCAACATAATTAGGATCTGCATGGAATGTTTTATTATTTACATTCGTTAACATTCCTCCACTAGAAGGATCAATATCAAATTGAGGATAGATACTATTTAGATTAGCTGTATTTGCTCTATTAGTATAAGCATTCTGTACTTGAGCAGTTATAGCAGCATTAGCTTTTCTTAGAGAGTTATCATAATTCTCTTCTGTTAATACAGTGTTGTCATATAATTGTTTTAACTCATTGTTATTTAACATCTGAGTTTTATATTCCATCTCAGCATTTTTAACATTAAGATCATTTCCTACCTTAATATTATTACTGTGAACCTTATTAACTGTATCAGCTATTGCAGTCATTGCCTTACCTTGTGTTGCAAGAGCTGCAGCAGCTGCTCTTTGTGGTCCACCAAATGCTGTAGCTGCTGAAGCTGCTATTCCTGCTTGTTCACTAATAGCTGCAATCTCTCTAGTAGGATCATCAAATACACCATCAATACCAACCTGATCATAATGAGGTGCCCATGGATAACGTTTCTTTAAACTCATCTTAGCATCTAATGCATTAGCCATACCAAGTTCATCTTGTAACCAGAAAGGTGTATCTTTTTTTGTTGTTATTTCTGGTGGTGGAATTTTATCTGGTGGAATTTGTTTATCACATGAACATCCTGTTTTAGCTGTTTCATCCCATGGTGTCCAAGTACCACCTATTTCTACACATGCTGCTTCCATTCCTGCTGCATTTGTACATCCTATTTCTTCTGTTGAGTCATTTCTGGTATAAGTCTCTCTTTGATCATTAGTAGTATTACCAAATTTTTCATCTTCTGGAGATATAGCAAGACCAAATACTGATTGATCTTTTACACCAGTTTGCATAAATTCTGTATATTCATCACCTGTTAATGCTAAAGCTTGACCTCCAATATATCCTGATTGAACATGACCAACCATATCATCAGTTAAAGGAGACATCCCTGAACCTTTTAATGATGTATGATATTTATCATTTGTTCCATCATCCCAATCTGTTGTATTTCTTTCTTCTTGAGTTAAGTTTTCTTTAAAGTAAGCGTTATGCTCCTGCATTGTAACATATGCATTATGATACTCCTGTTCTCCAATCACATCTTTTCCTTTACTTTTTCTTCTATCTACATAAGCATCATATCTCTTTTTTCTATATTCTTCAGCCTGTGGAGTATCCGCCATATAATCTATAGACCAACTACCTTCACCCCCAGTAAAAACTTGATCTTCTAATGTAACAGCAGCAGTATTTTGACGTGATTGATTAATTTTATTTGTTTGATCATTAGCAATCTCTTGTTTATTTCTTGTATCAATTTGCATAATTGCATTATAAAGACCAATCTGTTTTGGATCTTTACTCTTTCTTAATTTATTCAACTCTTTTTCAGAATAAGTATTTCCTTTATATGTAACTTCTTTACCTTTCTTAGCCATTGGCAATTCACCCCCTTTATCAAAAGTATATGATGCTCCAAAGTTAGTGGTTGGAGATTCAGATAATATATTATCTAATCCTGCATTTACTGAAAAATTACCTTTATTAAGATTTATACCTGCTCCAAGTCCAGTTCCATAAGGACTTAGTGCTGTATTTAATGATCCTTTAAGACCAATTGATTCATCATTACCTAATCCAAAGTCTACACCTGCTTCACCACTTAGATATGGATTTAAATAGTGTGATTGTCTTGAACTCATAGATGTACTATGACTGTTAGGAAATGTTGGAGACCAGGTATTACCCATACCCCATCCAAGTCCACCTCTACCTTCTGCATAACCTCTAGTTCTATCATTTAAAGATCCAACATTAATACCTGTAGATAAATCAAGATTTGCAATAGTATTTGATCTATCTACTATATCCATGTTCTCATTACCGGTACTATGAGAAAATCCAAATGGAACTTTATCTATTGCAAGTGGGTTTATACCTAGATTCATTCCAGTATATTTTTGTACATTAACATCCTCAAATCCTAATGCATTGTGATAACCCATATCCTCTTCAGAAGTAAAATTTCTACTTGAAAGTAAAAGATCTGGTCTTGTTGTATTACCTGTATTAATTGTAACAGACTCATCTGTTAATTCACCAGTAGTTTGAAATTGTGGTAAACTACCACCAGTTGCAAATGACCAATCAGACCCTACATAATATGGACTATTTGTATTAGTATAATCTAATGGTAATCCTTTTGCTCTACCAGTAACATTAGGTTGATCTGAACCATCATCTTGATTAGGTGGTCTCATATAATTACTTGATTGTAAATCATCTCCTTCTGATGTATTATATGTATTATATACATTGGTTATATTTGGATTATCTGAACCAACTGGTGAACTATTATTATTCTCATATTCAGGTTCTTCACCATGTATATTCTTATATGCTTGAGTATAATTAGGATCTGGTTGATTTGGAGGTGTACCACCTTTATTAATATGATCTTCCCATATCTCAATCTTTTTTGGATCTGTTGCACCTGTAACTCCTAACATACTCATCTGTTGACCAGCTGTAGGTATCATGCTATTCATTTGATTCTGATAAGTATTCATATTAGCATTGGTCTGAGTTGTAAAGTCATTCATTAATTTATCATTTGCAATTTGATATTGAGCAAGTATTTGTTCAGTGGTTGGTATTGTAGGATCATTATTCTCTCCAACATTACCTGTTTCAATAATATCATCATCTTGTATTATAAGATTGTTTTGGTAACTACTTGGATGTGTGTTGTCTTGTACAGAAGGTGAAGGATGGAAAAAATCAAAGTCTCCCATTTGTGCTTTAGGTAAACCTCCACCATATTTTCTTTTATACATTAAATTTACACTAGGTAAATTGTGATCTTGCCACCAGTTTTTTACATTTCTTCCTATCTTAGTTCTATCCCCTAGATAATTAAGACCATAATTTATTCCTCCTGTTATGATTCCATCTTTAACACCTTGCTTAACATTATGCCAATATGCATTAGCTAGATCACCTTTTTGTAGTACGTTGTTTTCATTTAAACGGTAATCTCTACCAGTAATATTAATGTTTTGATCTCTGAACCAATCAAAATCTGGTTCATCATGTCCACTTAATAATTTATCTATATTAGCTTGTACAGCAGGACAAGTACCATCTGCACAATTTAATTCATTAACTTGATTTATCCAATCTTGTCCACCCATAGCATCTGTGTAATCGTTATAAGCACCTTTCCAATTTTTTCTATTAGTAAATCCTGTATTAAGACTTCTACCAAGTATACTACCAAGAGCTGTGGTACCTGCTAACTTTAAAGATTGATTTTTATTAGTTCTACCATCATTAGATCCAAAATACCCAAACTGAGCTTTTGGTAGTAGTTGAGATATCTGACCACCACGTCTTGCCATTGCTGGTTGTTGCATAGGTGGTTGTTGCATAGGTGGTTGTGGTGGCATCATACCCTGTGGTGGCATTCCTCCTCCTTGTGGTGCTTCTCCATGTGTAGCACCTGGCATCATACTACCATCTGGCATTTGATGCATTGGACCACCTTGTGGAGGCATTCCTTGTTGAGGAGCTTCTTGGAATCCCATTCCTTGTTGTTGTTGTTGCTGCTGTTGTGCCATCTGCTGCTGTTGCATCATCATTGCTTGTTGCTTCTTCATCTGTAATAATTGCAATTGATCTTCTATAGGAAGTTGCATCATCATCTTTTGTTCAGCTTCTTGTGCACTAATTTGTTCTATCTTCTGAGAAAATTCTAAAGGATTAATACCTTTCTCTTGTAAATATGGATAAGCAGCTAATGGTACACCATCATCAAATTTCTTTCTAGCTTCTTGTAAAAATGCTAGTTGAGATAATGATTTTTTATTCTTATCTAACATATATTCTGCAGTATCTCTTGTAATATGATCAGAATGTTCATTATCTAATAGAGATATAAAATTATTTAATTGATAATTTTTAGATACTTTAGCTGGTGAGATTCTCTTTTTTGATTCAATACCCATTTCATGAAGTTCATACTTATTAAGTTTCATCTTAGCAGTATCTGAGTATATAAAAGATTGTGGAGGTAAATGTAATGGAGTACCACCACTACCATGTCTATTACCACCTATATCATATAATTCATAGTCTCCATCATTATTCATATCTGTTAATACAGTCTCTCCTTTCTCAGCTTCAAGATTTGCTTGATCTCTAGGTACAGGGGCTAAAGAATAATTAACTGAACTAAAAGGTGAATCACCACCATTAGTATTATCTATATGAGGAACTCCCACTAAACCATAGTTAGATTGATCACCTGTAGTTCCTCCATCTCTGTATACCTTTCCATTTGCCAAGGCAAATCCTTTTGGTAGGTTTTTGATTTTTACTTTCATAATTATATAATTTCTATTTGGGCTCCTGCAGCCACTAATTGTTTATACGTATTCATATCTATTTCTATCTCTCCACCATCATTAAAGAATGATCCTCCATATTTTGTCATTGTTGTTCCGGGTACTACTTTATCATCTGGTCTAAATATTCCTGTGTTCACATCATAATCACCTTTACTACCTGTTAAGTCTGCATCATTAGCTGCCCACATATTATCAGATAAATATGCATTGTTCATCATTGTATCTTTTTGTTTACGTTCTGCATTTGCTTCTAACATTCTATTAAGAGGTTTAGCTATTCTGACTGCTCCCGCCCCTATCTTGCTATATGTTTGACCTACTTTACTATCTAATGCTCTATTTTTAAGATTCCAAAGTTTATCTCCAAAAGATGGATTAGCATCTTTATTATCTTCATTTAATTGTTTCTCTCTTTGTCTTCTTAATATGTCTTCTCTACTCTCATTATTATCATACTCATCCATTGCAGCTAAATCACCATCAAATCCAAGCTCATTAGATCTATCAAACCTTTTTAGGTTCTTTTTTGTTCCTTCATATTTTGGCATATTATCAAGAGTCTCATCCATTTTCTTACCAAATTCTTTTTGATTTTGTCTTGTTTCTTTTTTAGTAGGTATGATAGTATTGCCAATTGTTCTGCCGTCTGCACTAGCAGTTTTAAATGCCATCTTATCTTGATTCATCTGTATCTGATTACTTAAATCTTCGTCTATCTTAAAGTCAGGAACATTTAATGGATTTGTTTCAACCTGATTAAAACTTAATGAAGGATTTTCCATTCTGTTATTCATATCAGAAGTAAAAGCATTCCAATCATTCATTGATCTATTTACAGATTGATTCATTGCATACATATTATCTGCTGAACTAAAGAAAGGTTCTGTCTCTTCTTGAGGTTGTTCCATACCAGTAAACATATCTAAACTCCATGGTTTTTGTTGTAGGCTAAGATCAGTATTAAAATTCATAGCATCCATGTTATTAGTTAAAGGATTGTATCCACTACTTTTATCAGCAAACATACCTTGACTAAAATCATTACCTAATCCTTTACCAAATTGTGCTCTAGATAATTCACCACCTTTTTGTTTCATACTACCATAAAACGAATTCATACCATTACTAGAACCATATATACCTGAATACATTGTACTAACATCTGAATCTATTTCCTCATCAGACTTATCTATACTAGCATCATCTTTTAGAGTCTGATTAAAATTAAGATTTGCATCAAGTAAACCATAAGCAGAACTTCCTGCACCTAAGATTGATGCTGCAGTACTTCCAATATATGGTGCTACTGATGTTATCCCTGCTCTCTTCATACCTGTATTAACAATATTACTTGTTTGATCATATACATTTCCTGCTGTTGTAATAGCATCATCTAACCACCCCCATCCAGTTTGAGCTTTAGGTAATTCACCTCCTTCTTTTTCCCAAAATTTAATATTGTCCCACATATCTTCTGCTGCATCTTTAGTATCTTCCCATGCATCTTCAATTGCGTCACCAGTAGGTTTAATCCAATTATCATAATGCCAATCAGGTATATTTTCAACACCCTGTCCAGAAATATCAAAAGGAGTATATTCTTTAACTAAGTATTCATTTACTACATTACCTAAAACTCCACCATAATTATCAGTATTATTATTCATTGTACCATATGCATTCATTATTGGTAATAAATATTCGTGCCAATTATCCTCACCATTTGCACGTGCATTCATTAAATTTGCTACTGGTCCACTTAATAGAAAATCTGTAAGATCTTCACCTGACAAATTACCAACTGAATTTCCTATTACATTAGCTGTTGCTCTATCCAGATTTAGATCATTCCTTAAAATACTACTTAATTGCTTTTCACCAAGTGGTTTTCCTTGTGTAATATCAGCAGCTACTTTTTGTAGAAAATCAAAACCTTCATATGAACTTGCCATATCCTCTGCAGATTTTCTAGTTCCTGTTGCTGAATGTGCGTTATTAAAAGTGAGTAAATCATCCATTAGTTTTGATGGATCTGTAACACCAGCTGTATTATAAATTCCTCCATCACCATCTTTAGAACCTTTATCATCATCTAAATCTAGAGCCCAACATACACCATCTGCACAATTACTAGTTAAAAGATCATACATTTCTTTTTCTCCTTGACCAAATTGTGTTGGTAATGATCGTCCTTCTATATTTTGCTTTTTTCCTTCCTTAAAGGTTTGTGCTGTATTCATAAAGTTATCAAGCTGATCTTTATTAAGTTCCATTATTACAGTTCTTACACCTTCTTCATAGTCACCTTCCTGATTATATTCTATTGGTTCATTACCAGTTTCAACCCATCTATTAACATATCCTTTATTAATATATTCACCTTCTTTATTTTTCTTACTCCAATCTCCAGGTAGTCCATCCTGATCTACAACAAAAGCTTCTATATGTCCTGGTGGCATTTTTTTAGAACCGGCATTACCATCTGGTCCACCTTCATATCCATAAGGATACTGTATGACTTTTATTTGATATGTTTCTTCATCTGTTACATTATCATCTTCATTCCAATTATCTCCATCAACTTTATAT
>TARA_R110001583_G_scaffold93998_1_pt1 | contig 17700 bp, 16 predicted proteins | sample TARA_R110001583 | Tara Oceans TARA_R110001583 (sample SAMEA4398432) | marine metagenome | biome: Polar Biome; feature: [MES] marine water layer (ENVO:01000295) within the mesopelagic zone...; material: water (ENVO:00002006), including particulate matter (ENVO:01000060) such as...... | reverse complement strand
CGAATTTTACGGCAGTAAAGTGTCATGAGCGGGCTAAGCTCTGCGACGACTTTCCATCGCCAAGCATCCAATTCCTCAAATATACGAACAATCCCTGTTGACTGATGTCAGCAGAGATTTTTTCGTTTAAGGTTTTGATGACAATGAGTACCTTCCAGCTGTTTCTCAACTGTTTTATTATCTTTAATAAGTCCTATTGATTTTATCTTTGTTTTTTATTTTCTACCTTTAAACCCTAAGTTTAATGATATAATTCTCGTTTATTTGTTTTACTGGAGTATTTCATGAACCCAAACCACACTATCACTAGCATGATTTCTGAACAAGAAATTCAAACTCGTATCCAAGAGATGGCAATGGAAATTAATGCACGTTATAAAGATAGTGAATGTCTTGTACTTATTGGTCTATTAAGAGGATCTGCTATTTTCTTGGCAGACTTAGCACGCTTAATTACTGTTCCTGTTGTATTAGATTTTATGGCGACTTCCAGTTATGGAAGTGGGACGGATAGTTCTGGTGATGTCAAAATATTAAAAGAACTTGATGAAGAGATTCATGGGCGTGATGTGTTAATTGTTGAAGACATTATCGATACAGGCCATACGCTCACTAAAATAAAAAAAATGTTATTAATAAGAGACCCTAAGTCTTTTGCAATTTGTACTTTGTTAACTAAGCCATCCAGAAGAGAAGTTGATGTACAAGTAGATTGGGTTGGTTTTTCCATTGAAGATAAGTTTGTGGTTGGTTATGGTATTGATTATGCTCAGTTTTACCGTAATTTACCTTATATTGGTTTTGTAAGTTTTCCTGAATAAGGTGAAAAGTATGTACGCAATTGATTTGAAAAATATTAAAAAAGTGTACAAGGGAGGTGTTGAAGCGGTTAAGAACATTTCTCTTCAAGTAAAAGAAGGGGATTTTTATGCCTTGCTTGGACCTAATGGGGCAGGCAAATCTACAATTATTGGTATTATTTCGTCATTAGTGAATAAAACATCAGGTTCAGTTTCTGTTTTTGGCTTTGATCTTGATACACAATTAGAAGAAGCAAAAGCGCAAATAGGGCTTGTTCCTCAAGAGTTTAATTTTAACCAATTTGAACCCCCTTTACAGATTTTGATTAATCAAGCTGGTTATTATGGCATTAAGCGCAGTGAAGCGCTTAATAGAGCTGAAAAGTATCTAAAAAAGCTAGATCTTTGGGAAAAGCGGAGCCAACCTTCAAGAGAACTTTCAGGGGGCATGAAAAGGCGTCTGATGATTGCACGAGCATTAATGCATGAGCCTCGTTTATTAATTTTAGATGAGCCTACTGCAGGTGTTGATATCGAAGTCCGACGCTCAATGTGGGAATTTTTACAACAGATAAACAAACAAGGTGTGACCATCATTTTAACAACTCATTACCTTGAAGAAGCAGAAATGTTATGTCGCAATATTGGTATTATCGATAAAGGAAACCTTGTTGAAAACACCACGATGAAATCATTATTATCAAGACTAAATACAGAAACTTTCATCTTAGATATTGACCCAACGACTGATTTAACAAAAAGTAAAACTTTTTTAATAAAACAAATTGATGATCAAACTTTAGAGATTGAAATTGATAAAACTCAGTCTTTAAACGATGTTTTTATCGATTTGAGTGCGATGGGGATACGAGTGAATAGTATGAGAAATAAATCTAATCGTTTGGAAGAGTTGTTTATTGAGTTAGTAGAAAAAGGGAATAAAAATGCTTAAAGGTCATTATGTAATAGCTCTTAAAAGTATTTGGCGTAAAGAAGTAAACCGTTTTTTACGCATTTGGATACAAACACTAGTGCCACCAGTGATCACCATGAGTTTATACTTTGTGATTTTTGGTAATCTAATTGGTTCGCGCATCGGTGACATGAATGGCTTTGATTATATGTCTTTTATTGTGCCTGGTTTAATTATGATGTCTGTTATTACAAACTCATACTCTAATGTCGCGGCTTCTTTTTTTAGTGCTAAATTTCAACGTAATGTAGAAGAGTTATTAGTGGCGCCTGTTCCTAATTATATCATTATATGGGGCTATGTTGGTGGAGGGGTGACACGAGGTTTAATGGTTGGTGTGATGGTAACCTGTGTGTCTCTGTTTTTTGTTGATTTACAAATCTTTAATATCTTAATTTTAATTTTAAGTGTGTTGTGTACTTCCATTTTGTTTTCAATTGGAGGGTTACTAAACGCTATTTTCGCTAAAACCTTTGATGATATTAGTATTATTCCTACTTTTGTTTTAACACCATTGACATATTTAGGTGGTGTATTTTATTCCATCAATTTATTACCTGATTTTTGGCAGGCAATTTCTCATTTTAATCCTGTTTTTTATATGATTAATGCTTTTAGATATGGTTTCTTGGGAATTGCAGATGTTTCACTTTTATGGTCATTCACTGTGATAGGTTTATTTATTATAGGCTTATATTCAGTGGTTGCTGTTTTATTAAGTAAAGGCATAGGCACCCGATCATGAATGAGCTTGGTAATTCTCGCATTATTATTAGCAATCAAGAGGGGTTGCACGAGCAACTTGATGATGTTGTTCTTAAACATCTTAAGCATCCTTTTAAAAAGCCTTATCAGCAACATACTTTTGAGGCGTTTAAAGAGATTGAAAAATGGGTTGAACAGCAAGGTAAGCCTATTATTTTTGATTCTTGTTGTGGTGTGGGTGAAAGTACTTATCATATTGCTAAAGCTCATCCAGAAGCCATAGTTTTAGGCATGGATAAATCTGCTGATCGCCTTGGTAAACATAATTTTGAGCCTATCGATAATTACCGTTTATTACAGGTTAATTTAAATGACTTTTGGCGTTTAGCGGTTGAGGCTAACTGGACATTATCGCATCATTATTTATTGTATCCAAACCCTTGGCCGAAATCGAAGCATTTACAACGCCGGTGGCATGGTAGTGCGGTTTTCCCGGCTTTGATTGCTTTAGGCGGAAAGCTTGAATTACGCAGTAACTGGCATCTTTATATTAAAGAATTCGAAAGGGCTTTAAGCTTGGCTGAGCAATCTTCTACTGTTGAGCTTTATCAAGCGGAACAGGCAATAACACCTTTTGAAAGGAAATATTGGGCCAGTGGTCAAAGTTCACTTCGTTTGATATCACAACTGAAGGAATAAAATAATATTAAATTGAAATTAATTCCTTTTTATTCGGTCTACTATTAAATGTAACGGATAAAAGGGAATGTTTATGTTAATTAAAAACACAGCAAAATCTGCACTTAAAGAATCACAGCTAACAAGCGAAACTCACTATACTAATCGTCGTACACTCTTAAAAAAACTGGGTATCGGTATTGCTTCTATCCCCTTTATTCCTTCAGCGCAGGCTGGATTATTTGATGCTTTTTCTGGTGGTTCTGACGTTGCTGGTGATGTGAAAGGGGCCTTCCTTCGAGATAACTTACAGCATATTAAAAATCCTCTTTTTCAGTCTTTAAGTCCGATGACGCCTGAAGACAAAATATTACAGTATAATAATTTTTATGAATTTGGCACTGGAAAATCAGATCCTTTTGAACATTCACAACAGTTCAAGGTTAACCCTTGGTCGTTAACGATTGATGGCTTGGTCGACAAACCTATTACCCTTAATTATGAAGATTTATTAAAAAGATTTGAAATTGAGGAACGATTTTATCGCATGCGTTGTGTTGAAGCCTGGTCCATGAATATTCCTTGGTTAGGTTTCACATTAGCTTCATTGTTAAAGTCTGTCTCACCTCAATCTTCTGCTAAATATGTGCGTTTTGAAACATTGCATGATGAAGAGCAGATGCGTGGACAAGCATCAAGACGAGTTGGAGGAGGCATTGATTACCCTTATGTCGAAGCGCTTCGCTTAGATGAAGCTATGAATGATTTGACGTTAATGTCGGTAGGTTTGTACGGTAAAACCTTAGCACCTCAAAATGGCGCACCTATTCGCTTGGTCGTACCATGGAAGTATGGTTTTAAAAGCATTAAATCGATTGTACGTATTACCCTGACTGATAAAGAACCCGTCAATACCTGGAAAAAAATTGCGCATTCTGAATATGGTTTTTATGCCAATGTTAATCCAGAGGTTGATCACCCTCGTTGGACTCAGGCTTCAGAACGTTTTATTGGCGATGGAAATGTATTTGCACAAACGCGTAAAGATACGTTGATGTTTAATGGTTATGGCGATGAAGTTGCACATCTCTATAAAAATTTAGATCTCAAAAGAAATTATTAATGAAGATGTCTGTATCTGGGGTTTTCTATTTAAAGATAGCGATTCATTTATCTGCTTTGGGCACTTTGCTATGGCTTGTTTATCTTGTAGACCAAAACCTATTAGGAGCTGACCCTGTTAAAGAATTAACGCATTTTTTAGGAAAAACAGCGCTTAACTTTTTATTATTGACCTTATTAGTCACTCCCGTGATAAAGCAATTTAAACAACCCTTACTGATTAGAGTAAGGCGTTTACTCGGCTTATATAGTTTTGTATGGGTATCTTTACATTTGCTGGTGTTCATTTGGCTAGATCTTCAATGGGAATTATTATTATTCTTTGAGGAGGTAGTCAAACGCCCTTATTTAAGTTTAGGGGCTATTGCGTGGATTATTTTGCTTTTACTAAGTATCACTTCTATTAACGCAATTAAAAAAATCATGAAAAAAAACTGGCTAACGCTACATAGATTTGTGTATTGGGCTGTATTATTTTCTACTATTCATTATTATTGGTCGGTTAAATCAGGTTTATTTGAAGCCACTATTTATTTAGGAATTTGTTTGTTTTTATTAGCTCAGCGTAAACAATATTTTTTATCTTTATTGAAAAGGCGTTAATCAAGGCATTTTATACCACCTTCTTTTTTAGGCTGGATGAGACTTTCCAGCTTTTTTTTATTTGTGATAAACCTCTTCTGCCTATTCCTCAAAAAATGTTTAACATCTGATTTTTACTAATTTATGATGTTTATTTTTGTATCAACTTTCTATCTAGTCTACATTATATAAATTCTTTAACCCTATTTTAACCTTGTCTTAATATGGTTAATTCTAATGTTTTCATTATCTCTACATTAAAAGGATTTATATTATGCAAAAAACAATATTGACACTTGCTATTATTACTTCGCTTAGTGCTCTTAGTGGTTGTGGCTCAAGCGATGGAGATACTCCTGCTACTGTCATTGAGCCGGTAACCAATAGCGTGACACTGTCAGGCACTGCCGCTAAAGGTATTATTCAGTCAGGTATCGTAACGGCAACAGAACTATCTTCAACAGGTCAGGTCATTGCGGTTGTTGGCACTGCTATAACCGATGCTAATGGTCGCTATAATTTGCTATTAACTGATGCTTACCAAGGTGGGGTAGTGAAATTAAGCATTACCGCAGGCGCGAATACAACGATGAAATGTGATGCAACAGATGGCTGTGGTACTGGAAATTCATTTGGTAGTGATATTGTGCTCAGTGAGGGTTTCTCAATGGATGCTATTGTACAGCCAGAAACAGGGTCTGATGGGGTGAGTGTACAAATTACACCTTTAACGCATATGGCCACTGCGCGAGCATTACAGAGTAGCGTAATTGATGCTGCTTCTGTAAATAGTGCTATTAATGAAGTTGGTCAGATTGTCGGTGTTGATATCATGAACACTGAAATTATTGATATCACCTCAGCTACGTCCTTGTCTAGCGCCTCGGAGGCGTCTAAAAAGCTCGCATTATTTAATGCTGGTATGGCTGACTTATTAGTAAAAGAAAGCACTGTAGGTAATACCCTTCAACAAAATATCGAAGCCAATCTTGAAAAATTAGCCACATCATTCAGTGATGGACAGTTCGATGAAAATGATACAGTAAAAATTACAGATATTACTACGGCTGTTGGAAATGCTCTCACGAATGTTGCTGCTAATGATGAGATTAAAACTGCTTTAGCCGATAGCATCAAAAATGTTCAAACCATTGTCTCTGTGGTTGAAGGGGATACTGTTGGTGGCGTATATAATCCAGAACCATCTTCAACTGCTAATGCAAGTGACATAGAAAAAGGTAAAGCATTATTAACCAGTGCAAGAACGTTTATTGAAACATTGGCAACAGATTTTGAAGACCCGCTTGATGCATTAAGCATCGATGCAGAGACCGTTTCGACGGTTTTAGATAAAGATACTGCTGTGATGGGAGAGTTATTAGGAGAAGCAATTGATCAAGCGCTTACTAAACTAGACAATGATGAGAGCTTCGATCTTTTAACGGAAATAGAGTCTCCAACAGCAGGAGGTCACACTATTGAAATCTTTGATGATGAAGATACTTCAATAGGCTCTATGGTTGTGACTTTTAGTTCTGATAATTCTGGTATTGCGATTACTTTAAATGGTGATTTAACAGATGATGAAGGTGTTCAGGTTGTTGAAGTAAATGATTTAATGTTAATGACAGACTTACTTGCATCTGACCTTGTTACTGATGGAGAATTACTAGATCAGATAACTGCAGAAAGTGTGCAAGTAAAGGTCACTGGCTATATTGGCAACGCTATTACAAACCTAACTTTAAATGAAGTTAGTCTCTCTTTATCTGCTAATAGCGCGGTAATATTAGATACAACAGAAGATGGAGTTAACGACGACTTAGAGGATAGCTTAAATGGAGCTACTTTTATTGGGGATATTGCGATTGCTTCACACGGAGCAAGCTTTTCAGGTGATGTGGAAATTGTACTTGTTGGCTTAGCTCATGAATCGGCAGTTGATATCCCTTTAAGCCTACAAAAAATAGATATTGAAGGTACTTTTAGCAGTGTTGATAAAGGTTCATTTACAGCTGGTGCGATGTTAACAATCGATAATGCAACGAGTTTTGATACGTTTGGCTATTTAGATTATGACTCATCAGCTTATGCGTATAGTGATTTTGGGTACAGTTTAAGTACTAGTGACTTAGCAATTGTCAGTGATGCTATTGGTTACCCTTTAACTTCTGATTCTGGTTTAGATATTTATTACCAGCATTATAATGATACATATACTATTTATTACGAAGCAGATGATTATCAGTGGTTAAATGGGCAGTATGCAATAGATTTACCTGACTTAGAGGGGAGTTTTCTTATTAATTCCACAGAAATGATGTATTCAGAAGTACCGAATGGCGCTGCTATTCAGTGGTTGGATTATCATGCTCGTTCGGATGATGGAACAAATGTATCGGGCGAAGTTAAAATCAACCTTCCAGACTTTGAATCTGCTGATAATTTTGTTCAAGGCTCGTTGACATTAACGGCTACTGCAGTATTACCTGATTTACCAACAGCAAATGTTGTTGCAACGGTTAATCGTACTGAATTAAATGGCGGTGATGCAAGCATTGTGGTTAGCTCTAATGGCCAAAGCTTTACACTGACGCTTGATTCTGAAGATTTTGATGCCGATGATCCTGAAGCTTTATTAACGCTATCTAATGCAGATGGGGTTAATATGACGGTTAATATGAAAGAAAATATAGATGGAGATATCTCAGTTATCACTGGTAGCTTATTTGTTGGTGAAACAAAAATAGCAAATATAACAGAAACTGATAAAGGACTTATTTTGGTTCGTTATACTGATGGTACTTTTGAGACTTTATATTAAGATGAAGTTTAATATAACTAATGGGTGGCTTTTGCCACTCATTTTTTTTCAGATCCCATTTTTACCAGCGTACGCTTATGCTGATAATCATCCCATTGATTCCTCTGTAACACCCTACGTCATTGTTGATTCTTTTTCTTACAGTGAAACCGTATCAATTAAATCTGCCTTTGATAGTTGGAAAGGAGATAGCTTCGAATCAGGAGAACACCAGTGGACATCAAATTGGTTTGAAGTCGGGGCTCAATATCAGCATTGGGGCATTGGTCTCTTACAACGTTATGATTATAGTCTGACGTTTAGTCAGCAAACCGCTGAATTTTATTGGCTTGTTGCGAATAAAAAAAATCTAGCCGAAGGTAAAAAATACTTACTCGATTTACAGGTAAATGCGATACACAGTAATGGCTTACGCTTAAGTTTTAATGATAGTTTGACAGATACTTTTAATTATCGATTAGGGCTGAGTTATTTGCAGGCTAATTATATGTTAGAAGGGCAACTGCAAGGAGACGTGACTACGGTTAATCAATCTGATTATGATTATAGTGCAAGCGTGGATTATGCTTACACAGAAGATAATCTATTTGATCGTCAAGTCAATAAGCCTAAAGGACAAGGTTTTTCCCTTGATTTTATGTTTGATTATCAATTAACCCCTGTATTGAATTGGCAGTTACAAGTACGAGATTTATTCGCTCGATTATATTGGAAAAACTCTCCTTATACACAAGGCACGTCTTCTTCTGATCGAAAAGAATATGATGAGAATGGCTATGTTTCGATTGATCCTATATTGAAAGGGTATGAAGGAACAAGAGATGTCTATGTACAAAAATTAGATCCGAAGTGGTATAGCAAGATTAACTACCAAATAAATGACTTCTATGATTTGCAAGGGCAGCTTCGCTACCAATATGACCATGCTTTGTACGCACTAGGGACAAACTATAAAATTAATGAAAGTTTTCAATTAGGTGGTAGTTATTGGCCTATTAATAAGGCTTTAGAACTAAGTTTGAATTATCGCCATATGAAATTATTACTGACAGCAAATGCGCTGAATTCCTCTCGGTTGCAAACATTATGGCTATCCTTTTCTTATGGATTATAGAAGCTAGACTACTAAACCAGAAAACTTCATCAACTTTTCTTATAGGTGATTTTAAAAATAAACTTTATTTTCACCTACTTTCCTCCTTAGCTACTTTCATTATGCAAAAGGAGTTAAAGAAGTGTTTAATTTAAAATGACTGTAATTATTACTAGCTTCGAAAATATCTCATTTTCTAAACGAGAATATATTTATCTCTTCATATTCTCAAAAATCAACTTACTTCTTTATATATAAAATTATATTGGTCAATTGTATGTCTCTATTTGGTGACACTTTAATGCGTTGATTTTTAAGGTGTATTTATTTACTGGTTTATGAATGTCTGCATATGCCGACACTGACGATGTAAATATTTAATTTTAAATAACAAAAATAAACCTAAGCTATTGAATTTTAAGTTGTTTATTGTTTTGGCATAATTATAGCAATGTACCTATTATCGTTACGTAATAGCGTAATTTTATTAATAAATTCAAACGGAGCTATATCATGAACAAAACACTTATCCTTGCTATCTCGATGACAGTTGCATTATTTTCATTTGGTTGTGCTGAAGAAGTCGCTGCTACTTCTTCACCTTCAGACATCTCTGTTGTTGAAGATGCTACTGTTGTAGATGAAACCGTCATTGCAGTTGATGAAGCAGTAAACTCGGTTGATGGGACTGTAGGCGAAATGGCAGAGCCTATTAATGCAACTATTGATGAAGTTAATGATGCAATCGATGAAACAGCTGAGCCTATTAATGCAACTATCGATGAAGTAGCAGAGTCTGTAAATGGAGTTGTTGATGACGCAGCTACTGCTGATGAGTCTATTGATACAATAGTAGATGAGACTGATGTTGCTGTCACCGATACTATTGTTGCTACTGATAAAGTTATCAATGCAGTTACTGATGAAGTTTCAATTACTGTTGATCAGTCTGTATTGTAATTAATATGCATAGAAAGAGGTAGTAATTAGGGGATATTTCCTTTGATACTCATATTTATAAAAAGCCTTCCTCTTTGAGAAGGTTTTTTTTAGTTGAGCTTGTGGATTTTCATTAGTTGAATTAATTTCATTAACTAGCAGATCATTATTATTGGTTAAAGGAGTAATACCAGTTCCGTTAAATATGTGATCTAATGTTCATCTTCAAAGAAGATGATATGAATCACGACTTTTCTGCACTTATTAACGCGACATCGATTAAAATTACTTGCTGTTCCCCATTTTATTCAGGGAAAAATAGAACTGAAATTGCCTGTTTTTTGAAGGTAGTAGAGGGGTATAAACGTCTGGATTAAAGCATATTTGGATCATGGTTTAGCTAGTTTAAAAGCGAAACCACCAACAGGTAGAGCACCAAAACTAACCCCAGTGCAACTTGACCAAGTGAAATTATACATAGTAGGCAACGTAATCAAATCAGAAGGTGGGCGCTTACAAGGCAAAGATATACAAATATTTATTGAGTCGTAATTTGCTGTAATCTATCAAAAAAAATAATTATCAGTTAATACCTAAGTTGAATCTAAGCTGGTATTAGCACCAAGTTTCTTTAGCTGATGAATCTAGTTATCTAACGAGCATAAATATTTCATCTTATTCTCCCTAACTAAATCCTATTGAGCAAGTATGGCGATGGATAAGGCAGAATGAATTAGCCAACGGGTGTTTTGAAAATTATCACGACATTGTGGAACAGTGTTGTAGAGCTTGGAATAGATTCTGTGAAGATGCAGCAGAGTCATATCTCTGTGCTATCCAGGTTGGAGTAATTTAATTAACGGAATATGGTATTATCAACTCTCAACTCTCAACTCTATTTCGACCGTTATCCTTCGCTTTATAAAGCATTTTATCTGCGCGGTTGATGAGTTCGTGTTCACCTCTTTCGATACTTGGCACTATTTCCGCTAAACCAATACTTGCTGTTAAATATTTTTTAGTAGGTGAGTGCTTATTTGCTATTTTTAACGCCATAATATTATCGAGTAGCTTAATTGATAATTGCTTAGCATGCCCTAGAGACGTACTTCCTAATACTACTGCAAATTCTTCCCCACCATATCTAGCACAAATGTCAGTGGGTCTATTAATAAATGTTTGAAGAATTTTTCCTATTTCAATCAAACACAGATCACCAGATTGATGCCCATAAGTATCATTGAGTATTTTAAAGTAATCTAAGTCGATGATCATTAAGCAGATTGGTTGTTTAAGTCTTAAGCATCGCCTCCATTCTTCAGAAAGAAACTCATCAAAGGTGCGACGATTAGGTATTTGAGTAAGCCCATCGATATTAGCTTTTTTTCTTACCTCGTCTTCAGCAATTTTTCTCTCTGTAATGTTTTGGTGAGAAATAACGAAGTAATCTATTTCTTCAACAGAAAAAGAGCTGACCCGCATCATAAACCAGCGCTGTTGCTCCGGACTATGGCAGGGATATTCAAAATAAAAACTACTTTTGTGCTTGTTGATAACACTTCTAATACCACTAGTTGCTTGTGTTCCAAAGCCATCGCCTATTTTAGATGCTTTGTCACATTCTTCAATATAGTTTACACCGCTCCAATCACTATCAATTGAACAGTGATTATTATGTGCAAATGATGTCCAACTTTTATTAACGAATTGGATTTCACCGACTTTATCAATAACTACAATATGTTCAGTAATAGAGTCAAGAATAAGGCTTAGAAATTCATTGTGATTCTTCATACTTATTCTCATTTTAGTTAGATACTCATGTTGTATTCATTTGAGTAACTGTCTATTTTTGGCATGCACAAATTAATTGTTAGCTTGTTGTTAACTATCAAAGTTGCAAAAACTGTTGATTATTTCATTGCTCAGTCTGGTATAGCGTTACTGGTTTGAGTTTATTATTATGAATATCTGTCACAACAGTAAATTACATTGGCGTGCTATTCAATTGATTATTATAGTTTAAATGAGGTTTTTTTGCTAACTATTCAGAGCGTGGCTATTTAAGCGTGTCTGTAATACCAATCTGCATAAGTATCTGATCTATCTTGTTGGTTAAAATAATAGTTAGCGTCGTTGCATTCAATCGCAATAACGAGCTATTACTCAATCATGGCCTTGCTCTCCATCATTTTCCCTCAATAAGCCCTGATCACAATATTATGCAGAATGGTATAAAGCCTATTGGACTTGAATTAATTGGTGAGTTTTTTAATTTTTTTTAATAAATGTAGTTAAACAAAAAATCCGATAATAGTTAGGCTATTATCGGATTTTATTCACATTATAACGTGCTCTACTTATACCGTAGGTTAATTAAAGCACGTTGATTGTGGTTTAAGCGACCTGTATTGGTACATCTTTACTAGTACGAACAATGTTATTGTTTGCATCTAGATATACCAAACTAGGATTATGTGTTGCGATTTCAGCTTCATTCATACTTGCGTAAGCACAAATAATAACGCGATCTCCGACTGCCGCCATACGTGCAGCTGCGCCGTTTACAGAGATGATTTTCGAGCCTCGCTCACCACAAATAGCGTAGGTAGAGAAGCGACCACCTGTTTCGATATTATAGATTTCAATTTTTTCGTATTCTAAAATACCAGATTGATCAAGTAGGTCTTGGTCAATCGCACACGAACCTTCGTAATTTAATTCAGCATGTGTCACGCGAGCTTGGTGAAGTTTGCCAGTCAATAGTGTCTTTTGCATACAAAACCTTTCTTTTCATTTTTAAAGCTTGCTGAATTTTTCAGCAAGATGGCGACTATAAAGTAAAATCTTAAGCGGTGCAAATACTCACTACTTTATTGTCAATTAAGCGTGTGGTGCCTAAGAAGGCTGCCATTAATATTACTGCATTTTTTGATTCTGAAGTGAGTGCTTGTAATGACTGTGCATCCACAATATGAATAGCATCCGTTTTAAACCCGTCAGCTTCTAATTCAATGCTCGCGTTTTGGATAAGTTCTTCATGCCGCAACGATTTATTTTGTACATCACTAGCAAGCTGATTCATCACTTTAGCTAATAATGGTGCTTTTTGTTTTTCAGATTCGCTGAGTTTGTTATTGCGAGAGCTCATCGCTAGTCCAGACTTTTCACGAACTGTTTCAACAGGGATAATCTCAATAGGCATGGCCATATCAGCGACCATTTGTTGAACAATGGCAAGTTGTTGGAAATCTTTTTTACCAAAACAAGCGTAATCAGGTTGCACTAAATTAAATAGTTTATTAACGATGGTGCTCATGCCCCGAAAATGTCCAGGACGAAGCTCTCCCTCTAAGCAGTCTGATAATCCAGGTACTTCAACATAAGTTTGTAGTGCTAAACCATTTGGATAGATAACATCACTGGATGGCGTGAAAACAATATCGACGCCTTGTTCTTCAAGTGCACGGTAATCCGCGCTGAGTGTTTTAGGGTAGTTTTTTAAATCGTCAGCATTATTAAATTGCATCGGATTGACAAAAATACTGACAACGGAAATAGGCGCTATTTTTTGCCCTTGTTTCACGAGATCGATATGCCCTTGATGCAAATTTCCCATGGTAGGGGTAAAGCAGATTGTTTTACCCTGTTGTTTAAGCTGTTTGATTGCTTCACGTAATTGTTGCGGAGATTCAATAACTAACATTTTTCTATTGCCTGATCTGGGTTGTAATTGTTTGTTGCTAATAAAAGCAGTGTTCAGCCGCTGGAAATTCACCAGTTTCCACTTGCTCTTTATAAAGCGACACTGCTCGTCTGATATCGCCTGTTTCAACTAAAAAGTTTTTCGAAAACTTAGGGCAGAAACCCGCTGAAATTCCAAATGCATCATGCATAACTAAAATTTGACCATCTGTTTCTGCGCCTGCACCAATACCGATGACGGGAATCTTCAAGGCTTGAGTCACTCGTTCAGCAAGTGCAACAGGAACACACTCTAAGACCAATAATTGTATGCCGGATTTTTCTAATAATAATGCATCATTGACCAATTTATCTGCTTGTTCACTTTCGCGACCTTGTACTTTATAGCCGCCAAATACGTTCACTGATTGTGGAGTTAAGCCTAAATGACCACATACAGGAATACCTCGCTCGACAAGCCCTTGCACTGTTTCAGTTAACCATTCACCACCTTCTAGCTTTACCATATTAGCGCCTGAACGCATTAAGATGGCTGCATTTTCAAAAGCAATTTCTTTACTTGAATAACTCATAAAGGGTAGATCTGAGATAATAAGCGAATTTTTAGCGGTGCTGACAACGGAAGCAGTATGATATTTAATATCCTCAACGGTAACTGGAAGGGTTGATTCATGCCCCTGCAACACCATACCTAACGAGTCTCCGACTAATAAAACTTGAATGCCTGCTTGATCAAAAATTGCCGCAAAGCTAGCATCATAAGCGGTTATACAAGTGATTTTTTGATTTTCAGTTTTCATTTTAGCTAAACGAGAAACGCTTATTCGAGCCATGTTAACTCCATATTAATAAGAGGTGATTAAATTTTATTACAAGTGATTTTACTCACTGATAATGGTCAGACCATTTTTATCACATAATGTTATTAAATGCGATAAGTGAGTACCGTTGGGTAGTGTTAATTCAGGAGATATTTCAAATAAAGGGTAAAGTACAAATTCACGCTCATGCATTCCGTAATGCGGTATGGTAAGACGTTCATTATTAATTTCTTGATTATCAAATAAAATAATATCCAAATCTAAAGTGCGAGGTCCCCAGCGGTTGTCCTTACGCACTCGTCCTTGATTTTGTTCTATGGTCTGTAAAGCGTCAAGCAATGCTTCTGCATGAAGTTGCGTTTCAATAGCAACAACGGCATTAATATAATCAGGCTGGTCCTGTGGGCCCATTGGTGCGCTACAATACAAAGAGCTACATTTTATGAGTTCAACATTTGCAAGGCAACGGATCGCATCAATAGCTTGTTGGGCTTGCTTGATAGGATCCTTCTGATTACTGCCGATACCAATATAACTAATCATTTTTTTTGACTGCTACTTTTTTAGGACGACGTTTTTTGTAAGGCTTTTTAGCCTCTGCATTGTTTGTTTCAGGTTTATGTTCTGTTGCTCGATTATTAGGTTTACGGCTATGGTCATGCTTTGGCAATTCATTATGCTGTTGATATTCTTGCCACCAAGCTGTCAATTCTGCTAATTCTTGACTTTGTTCTATTCGTGCTCGTAGCTCTAAGAAATCAAATGCGGCACGGAATTTTATATGATGATAAGTGCGTTGTGCTTTTTTCCCGCCATTGCGTGGTAGACGTAATTGTAAAATCCAAATATCACGTATAGTTGCAGAGAAACGTTTAGGAATGGCAATCGTTTTAACTTGAATCGATAACACTTCATTCATTGCTAATAAAAACGCATCGTAATATTCCATACCACTTTCGAAGCTAATCGCATGCGCGCGTTGCTCCAGCGGGTACCAAAGCATAATGGCATAGATATATGCAGGTGTGACACGTTTTCCTTGTCTAATACGATTATCACTGTCTTTTAATGCTTGTTCAATCATGCTATTTGCTTTGTCATCTTCCCCTTCTTTAAATAACACAGGAAAAAGCATCTGAATGAGTTTGTATTCTTTTAATAAACGATAAGTTTGTAAGCCTTGTCCTGACAATAATAGTTTGATCACTTCATCAAAATGGCGCGCTGCAGGAATATCTTGTAAAAGAGGTGCTAAACGGCGAATTGGCTCAGCACACTCTTCACTAATTTCAAGGTCAAGTTTTGCAGCAAAGCGGATTGCACGCATCATACGTACGGGATCTTCTCTGTAGCGTACTTCAGGATCACCAATCAGTTTTAACTTACGTTCTGCGAGATCTTTCATGCCACCAGAAAAGTCGTAAAGCGAAAAATCAGCAATATCGTAATAAAGCGCATTAACACTAAAATCACGGCGCTCAGCATCTTCTTCTATTGAGCCATAAACATTGTCACGCAGTAGCATGCCTTCTTGTGATTGTTTTACTTTTTGTTTGTCTTCCCCGTTGTCATCATCATGATGTCCTCGAAAAGTGGCAACTTCGATAATTTCACGGCCAAACAATATATGCGCGAGTCGAAAACGACGGCCAATTAAACGGCAGTTACGAAATAAAGCTTTTACTTCTTCTGGCGTTGCGTTTGTGGTGATATCAAAATCTTTTGGTTTTAAACCCAGTAGTAAATCTCGAACGCCACCGCCCACTAATAAAGCACGAAAGCCCGCATTGTGCAGACGGTAAAGAACTTTTAAAGCATTATCATCAATATCGTTACGCGAAATAGAATGTTGGCTTCGCGGGATTTTGTAAGCATCATAGTTGGGAGCCGGCATTTGTTTATCTTGCTTTTTCTCACTTTTTTTGAATACTTTTTTAACGAATTTTTTTAATCGGTTGATGATCTTATCCTCAAATATAATTGATACAGGGGCTAGAAAAAATGCAACGCCCATTTTATGTGCACGCAATGGTAAACACAAATTAATTTTAAACTGTGATGGCTAGAATCTCAGTTTGTTTGGGCACATTTTCTAACTGCCAATGTTGAATTGCCCAGTTTAAAATTGTGGGGCAATCTTTTTTATTCACATTATCCGGTACTGGATGGCCTAAAAAAGCAAGTGCTTTTAACAACGTAGGTATCGGTTGTTGTTTATCGATAGCTAACGCATGGTTTTGCTTAGATAATTTTACACCTGGTTTGGTTACCGCTAAAGGCAAGTGTACATAACTAGGCGCTGGTTTTGCTAATAACTGATATAGACTTAGTTGTTTACCGGTTGTTAATAATAAATCTGCACCACGAACCACTTCCGTGATGCCTTGATTGATATCATCAATAGTCACTGCAAGGTTATAAGCATATAGACCATCTTTACGTTTGATAATGAAATCTTCATCTACCTGTTCTTTATCGAGCGTTATTGGGCCCTGTAACTGATCGTAAAAATCTGTGATAGGTTGAGTAAGCTTAGCAATATTAATGCGCAATGCATTACCCAAGTGGTGGTGATTCTTGTCGCGACAAGTCCCCAAATACAGTCCACCTTGTTGCTTAATGAGTTTACGAGTACAAGAACAAGCATAACTCAGTTGTTGTTCATTTAAGGCAGCTAAAATATTTTCATAATGCTGGCTTTGTTGGCTTTGATAGATGACTTCATCATCCCATATTAAGCCGTAAGCTTTTAATGTCGCGAGTATATCTGAAGCCGCACCAGCTATTTCACGCGGTGGGTCAATGTCTTCGATACGTAATAGCCATTTTCCCCTATTTGATTTTGCTTGTAGATAACTACCAAGTGCCGCTACCAAAGAGCCAAAATGAAGTGGGCCCGAAGGAGAAGGTGCAAAGCGACCAATATAAGAGCAAGATGCTTGGGACAAATAGAACCTCGTCAAGAATGCTAAAAACAAAAACGGCTAGCACCTGGCTAACCGTTAATGACAAAAAATCAGTCGTATTTAACCAATAGTTTGTTTTTCTTTAATTTCAGCTAATGTTTTACAGTCGATACAAAGATCTGCTGTTGGGCGCGCTTCTAATCGGCGGATACCAATTTCGATGCCACAAGAATCACAGAAACCAAAATCATCTTCTTCAATTTTCTTGAGTGTTTTGCTGATTTTTTTGATTAAACGACGTTCACGATCTCGAGCACGTAGTTCTAAGCTGAATTCTTCTTCTTGCGTTGCGCGATCGACAGGATCTGGAAAATTAGATGCTTCATCTTTCATGTGTCCAACAGTACGGTCAACTTCTTCACGAAGTTGATTGCGCCATGCATTAAGAATGGTAGTGAAGTGCTCCAATTGCTCTTCACTCATGTACTCTTCGCTTTTCTCTTCTTGATATGGCTCAACACCAGCAATGGCTAGAATGCCTAATGTTTTTTT
>TARA_R110001583_G_scaffold2725_10_pt1 | contig 17708 bp, 20 predicted proteins | sample TARA_R110001583 | Tara Oceans TARA_R110001583 (sample SAMEA4398432) | marine metagenome | biome: Polar Biome; feature: [MES] marine water layer (ENVO:01000295) within the mesopelagic zone...; material: water (ENVO:00002006), including particulate matter (ENVO:01000060) such as...... | reverse complement strand
TTATTTTAAGACCTATATTAGCCCTACAAAGTTCTAATTGTTCTTTGCTAATACATTTTTCTAAATCCTGGTTCATACAAATTGTAAAATCAACTAACACCTCACCATTATAAGCGTCTATAGATTCTTTCAATGTTTCTATATATTCTCCAATGATATCTACTTCATACCACTGTACTAAACATCCTATTGCGAATTTAGTTTTCATATAAATGTTTATAAGTTTTTTCCATCCAATAATAAGTTGCTTTATTTTCCTCATTATTTGGAATACAATTAAATTGGTATATCCACCCACAGTTAGTAAACAATAAATCATTACCTAATAATTCTTTTCTTGGTAAATCTACCATATTATATTCATAAGGTAATAATTTAAGATCTATACTATTTTTATTTGCTAAAATGTTTACTGGGGTTTGGTCTGTACCTACATGGAGTTTTTCTAATTCTTTAAAATTTAATTTATTTGAATGGTATAAATTTACTATATCACTAAAAAATTGTTTATGTTTTTTATTTACTACCATAAACCCGCAATCTATATATTCCCAAAAAGGCATTTTATGCCCCCCAAAAATATATTTAGAATAGTTTTCTATACTTCTACAAACCCAATCATAGCTTGCATCACAATGAACTCCTGTGAATTTCCCCTCAGTTTGTTCAAAAAAATTAGGACAATCCGGGTGGATAATAGTATCCGCATCTACCATTGCAATTTGATCATATTCTATTTCATTAGCATCTAAAATATCAAATAAATAATATCTTTGCCAACAAATGCCCATATCTTCATGGGACATTAAAAGATCATTTAAAATAAACACCTCAGCATTATTTTTATTAGCCCAATGTTTCCAACTATCAATGGAGAATTTGTAGGGAGCTCTTCTAGAAGATGCAAATCTACCTTTACCTCCTAGGTCAATATCCATTATAAAAACTATATTCTTTTTCATGTTTTACAAATTATTCCTTCTATATCATTAAATACTAACCCTGTAGCTGTTTTAAAACCCGAATTAGAACCTATTTTATGTTTAATACTTAAAATGTTTTCATTTACTAATTCATCAATACCCCTTCTTATAGATTGGTTAGGGTTACCATAATCATCTAAAATTATAATAGGGTTATTAAAATATTCAATTACTCGGGGCACATCCCTAATTATATGTTCATATGTGTGTCCTGCATCAATTACTACTACATCTGCTTTAGGGAATTTCCATTCTTCATTATATAAATCTTGTTGATAAAATTCTACATTACTAACATCTTTGCAATTATTTTTTGCTTGGTCTATGTTCCATTTATCTTTATCTACACCTATAACTTTTCCAAAACATTCAGCATATACCCTAGTAGTAGTGCCCTGACAGCATCCTAATTCTATTAAAGTTTTATCTTTATACTCTTTTCCAAAATATTTTAATATATCTTCTTTAAATTTTCTACTTGTTGTAAACTTATGAGTATCCTTATGTACAACTTTATCTAATACATTATTGGTGTAGTTATGTTTTACCATATCCCAAACTTGTTTCATTAAATTAGAGCGATCATGTTTTGGTAAACCATTAAATATCCAATTATAACCATATTTTATAAAATAAGGAGTTTTATCTTCATTTAACTGCCAATTATAACCAAACATTTCTTTTCTATGTAAATGAGTTAGTTTAAAAGCAATTGGTAAATCTGTTTTTGTTTCAATTTTATTTATTTGCAACCAATAATTTAATGGGGTTTGCTCTGTTCCTTTTTTAACAACTTTATCTTGAAGTTCACAAAAAGTATCTATGTTATCATAATATAACTGTTTAAAAGAATTAAAAAATTCTTTATGTAATTCATTAAATATAATAAACCCAGAATTGATATATTTGGTTCTATCTAATTTAAAATCTTTAAAAAAACCTTTATAACCTACAATTGAATCATTAGTCCATCTCATATTATCTACATCCCTCCAACCTACAAATTTTCTTTCTGTTAATTCAAAAAAATTAGGAGCATTCCATTTATACATGCAAGAACTATCAACTAAAGCTATTTGGTCATATTCAATATCTTTTTTTTCTAATTCATCAAAAACAAATATAGCTTTTTGCCAATTTACTCTAAATTTAAATAAATCTTTTTCTACAGGAGTATTTAATTCTACAAAATGGCAATCAAATTTTTTACAAAAATACTTCCAGGTATTTTTTGAATATTCAAAATAATTATAATCTCCGTATTTATCTTTATGATCTGGGTTGATTACTCCTACCCAAAATATTACATTTTTTTTCATTGGTTGAATATAATAAAAGTTTTTTAATGTTCCTAATTATAGTAATAATTCTTTAGGAAATGCCTTATTTTCAGATCTCATATCATATAACATCTCATTATTCCTTTCTTTAATTAAAGATAAAAAATTACCATAATTTTCTAATCCAGATTCAGTCCAGGAAAAAGGGTGGGTATTTATTTGTAACTTTTTAACTTCGTCAAAGTTTAAATCTATAGGATGCCCAAATGACCATTTATGGTTTGAATCTGATAAATAAGTTATATTTAATTTATCTGGTTTAAGGTTTTGGAAATAATGAAAATACTTTTTTCCATTACAATTAATAAGTCCTGGAACATCTAAATACCAAGCTAATAATTCAGGTTGTATATTTGGTCTATGAAAAGCAAACCTATCAATTTTAAATCCATAATATTTTTCAAAGGTATTAGCTTCTAAAAGAATTTTTTGAATTACCTCATTTTTATTTTCATAAAAAAGAGGGCATATATGTAATCCAATTTTATGACCTAATTGTTTAATTTCATGAATTAGTATAATGTTTTTATCTGATAAAGCATTATATGTGTTATTTCTTAGTTGAACTGTATAAGTTGAATTAATTCCTAATTCTTTTTCTATTCTAGCTAATTCATATGCTCTATCTAATGAAAATTCAATATCGTGTCTTATAACACAATATTTTTTAGTTTTTTTAGTAACATCAGCAAAATCTATTATAGGTAAATGAGATTTAACTAATTTAATAATATTTTTATATTCGTTGTAACTAAACATTTTATCCTATGCCTTTTAAAACATTAAACCCTATTTTTTCTTCTGAAAATGGAAATTGATTAAGGGTTAAATATTCATGTAAAACTGATTTATATTTACTATTTTTAAGGGAAGAATCTAACCATAAAAATTCTTGTACTAAATACTTATCTAAAAAAGGATATCTAGTTTCAATCCCATAATGGCCCGCAATATATTCTTCTTTATTTAGATATTGGATTTGGGTACCATCAAAAAAGCTATGCCATGGAAAAAAATTATTTAAATCTTGAGGAAATAACCCCCCAAAAGAGCTATGAGAATATATTTTTTTTCCATTAAAACCATAATCACTTATTATTTCATCTGCTCCCTGCCCTGATAGATAAATTCTTTTATTTTCTAAATTAGCTCTAGAACAAATAGCTGCTAACCCTTTAGAAGCTTTATCTCCTTTTATATTATAATTAATAAAACGGTCTTGATAAATAAAATCTTCACAATTTTCTCCTAAATAATTACTAATTTGGTTAAATTCTGATCTAGTAAAATATATTATTTCATAATCTGGGATGAGTTTAATTCTTTCATTAATAATTCCTTTATTTTCAGGACCCATTATAGTGTAGGATTTAAAAGGTACAAATTGTTTTAATAATTCACACGCAATAGCACCACTATCATAACCAGAACTAAGACCTAAATAAATTCCATATTGGGTATTTTGAGTTCTTTTATGAATACTTTTTTCAAATGCACTTATCCAATCAGTAAAATGTAATTTATGTTGATCTAAATTAAAATAAAAATTATCAAATTCATTTAATTTTTTTAAGGTTTTTAAATTATATACCTTAGTTTTATTGGCATATAATTTTTTTCCATGGTTAAACCCTAATTGGGTTAGTTGACTATTATATGATGCTATACAAAATTTATCTTGATTAAATTCATACCAAAGAGGTTTACATGCAAAAGTATCAGTAGATATTATAATAAGGTTTTTACTAAAATCTATAAGACATAAAGCAAATTCTCCATCTAATAATTTAGTAAATTCTTCTCCGTTTTGTTCATATAAATCTATTAATACCTCACCATCTGTTTTATAATCCCCAAAATCTAAATAGTTATAAATTTCTCCATTAAAAATTGCTACTTTATCATTTTTAATAAAAGGTTGAGGTGTGTATTCTCCAGTTAAATGTAATAAATTATGTAAAAATTCAATTCCATTTATTACTTTAATATTAGTATTATCTGGACCCCTTTTTTGGGAAAAGTTATTTGAATCCTTTAATCCACTATGGTTTGTAACTCCTATACTACACATAATCCTTTAAATATTTTTCAACATAGGATTTCCAGCCTCTTTTATCAATTCTTTTATTGTACTGGAATTCTAAATCATTGATTAAATCAGAACCTTTAAAATGAACAATTTTTGTTTTATCTGTTACATTATTAGGATCCATTTCATTAACTATAGATTCATTGATTTCTATTATATCTAATTCATTTTTATATTTCCCCACCATTTTTACTAAACTTGGGCTTTCGGGAGGTTTAATATTGGTTGATTGTACTTCTTGTGACCAATCATATATAAATTTATTAGATTTTTTATAATCTAAAGCTAAACAATATGATCCTATATATTTAGTTGTGTGATTAGGTCTAATACAAACTTGTACATCTCCCCCTAATTTAATTAAACTATATAAATCAGATGTAATCATCATATCTGAATCTAACATCATAAGGGGGGATTTAATGTGTTCGAATAGTTGAGAAAAAAAAGATGTTTTATTAGTAACATTACTTAACCAATCCTTGCCCCAAGGCCCCCCTTCATAGTCTGTTTGTAATTCTGAGGATATTATCTTTATAAGATCATGTTTATTTTTTAAATAATTTAATTGATCTAAAGTTAAACCTGTATCTATTATAAAAAAATTATTTACTTTTGATAAATCACATTTTTCTAAAAATGAATTTACTAAAATTTGTAAAAATTTAAAATATGATTTATTAGCTAGAGTTAAAACACTATATTTTATCATGGATTGTATTTTTATATTTTTTAAACCAGTAGTCTACCATTTCTTCCATCATTTTCTTAAAAGTGTATGTCGGTTCCCAACCTAGTGTTTTTCTAATTTTTGTAGAATCACCCCTAAGATAAGGTAACTCTTCTGGTCTTAAAAATTTAGGGTTTTGGATAACATAATCTTTATAATCAAGATCTAAATGTGAAAATACAACTTCACACATTTCTCTAACAGAATGAGTTTCCATTGTTGATACTATAAAATCATCAGGTATATCATGTTGCATTATTAAATGCATTGCTCTTACATAATCTTTTGAATGGCCCCAATCTCTATAAGAATCCATATTACCTAGTTCAAGTTTATCTTGTAAACCTAATTTTATTCTGGCAACAGCCTTACAAACTTTATTAGTTACAAAATTACTGCCTCTTCTAGGTGATTCATGATTAAATAATATACCATTACATGCATGTAATTTATAAGCTCTTCTATAGTTTCTAACTATGTTGTAACCAAATACTTTGGAACACCCATAAGGGGAAACTGGATTCATTATAGTTGTTTCTCTTTGAAAATTATCTTCTTCAACGGATAACCCAAACATTTCTGAAGAACTTGCTTGATAAAATTTAGCTTGAGGGCAGCTTCTTCTATATGCCTCCAACATATTTAACACTCCTAAGGCATTAGTTTGAATTGTAAATTGTGGTATATCAAAACTAATTCTTACATGAGATTGTGCAGCAATGTTATAGATTTCATCTGGTTGGATTTTATCTAATAATCTTTCTAGTCCACCTTGGTCTAATAAATCACCATAATAGGTTGTTATTTTAGAATTATTTTGTATGTGTTGTATTCTAGTATTTTGTTCTTCAGCCATTGAATGACGTCTAACAATACCATGAACATCATACCCTAATGATATTAAATATTCTGCTAAATAACTACCATCTTGACCTGAAATACCGGTTATAAAGGCTTTTTTCATATTTTTATCTTGTTTGTAAGTATGGGTCTATTCCCTTTGGTTGGGGTTGAAATATATTCATTTTAGTTAAATCCGGCCAATCTGTTACTATCCATTGTTTTGGTATAGTATCTATAGCACTATCTAAATTTTTTAATCCTAATTCTGCTGTTTCAGGTGTCATATAATAATGGTAACCTATTGAATTAATATTTTGATCTCTCCAGGGAATATTTGGGTTTCTTCCGTCATAAGACATCTTTTTTAATTCCATTGCTGCTTCTTTATTATCTGTTAATATAATACCACCTCTACCAAGAGCCAAATGTTTTTTAAATTGAAATGATATATTCATAAAAGTGTTTGATACATAACTATTTTTTTTCCATAATACTGCAGCGTCAATAATATTATCAGTTAAATAATAATAATTAGTCCAAATTTCATCTTTCCACTCTAAGTCTATATTTAATTTATTTGCTAAAAATGGAATTGAAATGTATGTTCGTTTTGGTACTGTAATTTTTCTTATATTTTTGTATCTTAAACACAATTCAACCCCATGTGTACAACAATCTACTGCTACTGCATAAGGTGAATTAAAAAATTTTGCTACCTTATTTTCAAATTCTGTTATTTTATTAAAACTCATGATAATACTTTTATTTTATAATGTTTTTCAAATTCTTTAGCATGTTCCTTTGTATTTACTATAGGTTGGCCTTTAATATTTAAACTTGTATTTAATAACATAGGACATCCTGTTTCTTTATAAAAAGCCTTTAATAAAGAATAAAACCCAGGATTATCTTTCTTTGATACTGTTTGAACCCTACTGGTATTGTCTACATGACATATAGCAGGATATTTATCAGGATATTTGCAAGTAGCAGTATATTGCATGTATGGCACTTTTTCTACAGGCATATCAAATATTTCACAAGCATATTCTTCCATAATAGCAGGGGCAAATGGTCTAAATTTTTGTCTACGTTTTATTTCATTTACTTTATCTTTAATATGAGGACCTCTTGGATCAGCTAATAAACTTCTATTACCTAATGCTCTGGGTCCAAATTCTGCCTTCCCATTTGCTATTCCAATAATATCACCTTTAAGTAAATAATTTAATGCCCTTTTAACTGGATATTTTCCTTTTATTTCTGTTCCTAAAAATGGTCCTTCCCATTTAACATGCTTTCCATATACCGCAGCTGCAGCCCCTAATGATGAACCAGCATCACCTGGATTGGGCATAATCCAAGCATTGTTATAATATTTAGGAAGTATTTTACCATTTGCTACACAATTTAAAGCACAACCCCCCATATAAACTAAATTATCTATATTAGGTAATAACTTTTTTGTATATTTAATTATACGATCTAAAATATGTTCTGTTAAAGTTTGTGTACTAGCTGCCATGTCAAATTGTTCCCATTCTTTTCCATATAAACCTAAACCCTTATGTAAATTATAATTTAATTTTAATAGTTTATTTTTATCAAATAAATCATTTTTAAGTTGTTTCCAATGTTTATCTTTTCCCCAACCAGACATCCCCATTAAAATATATTCTTCTTCACAAGGCTTTAAATCAATAGCTTGGGTAGCTGCTGAATAAAATAGACCTAAAGAATGTGGGTATTTAATACTATGTATTTTTTTTATATTATTTCCTTTACCGTGCCATATAGTTAAAACATCCCATTCTCCAATTCCATCTATTACTAATATAGCTGCTTCTTTATATGGTGAAGTATAATACCCCGCTGCAGCATGACTTAAATGATGATCTATATAATTAATTTTTTGATTTTTAAACCAAGGCTTTAAATACTTATTTGGTAAATTGTTTAAATTAAATACCTCATTATACTGACCTGCATATAGTTGTCTTGTTTTTTTAATCCAAGGTCTTTCATAATAAGCAATTTTATTAGGCTCTCCATAACTTAAAGCTTCTTGAATTATATCATTATTAAGAAGCATATCATTTTTTTTACGGCTATATCTTTCAGAATGAGCCGCAAATAAGATTTTTCCATTTTCAATTACAGAAACAGCAGCATCATGGTTTAAACAATTTATTCCTAGTATTCTCACAACATTTCTTTTATTAAAGGTATTATTACTTGTTCTGCAAATTTTTTATGAGCAAAATCACTCGGGTGATAATCTATTTCTTTTTTATTAATATCTCTGTACCAATATTCAGTTGGGACATTATACTGAACCCACTGACTTAATCCACCATAATGTACATAATTATTTTCAAAAAACCAAAATTTACTTAAATCTAATAAGTTAAATTTTTTATGGAGTTCTGGGTATAATTCGGATATTAGTTGGTCTTGCTTGTTTTGATATTTGGTATTTAAATCCCACATATTAAACTTATTATTGTTTTGAGTTAAAATATCCCACCCACAAAATATTTTATACTTAATATTTGGGTATTTCTTTAATTCAGATTGAAAATTTAATAATCTTTCAATAAAAGATTTAATATGTTTTTCTTCAGAATATTCATTAATAAAATAATTTTCCCACCAACTATTTACAGGTTCATTTCGAGACATAGCCCACTGCATCCAATTTAAGGATTTTAAAGCAGAACCAATAGTGGGGGATTTTTTACCTTCAACTATTATTCTATCTAAGGCAGTTAGCTGAATTATTACTGAGGTGTTTTCATTTTTTTCTATTTGTTTAATATATTCTAAAGTTTGGGGGATTATATTGTCATTAGAATTCCCTTTCCATCCTAAATTTTTATATTTAACATTATATTCTTTAAAATAATCACGTACTACATTAGCCCATGTTTCACTTCCGGTACCAAAATTTCCATTAGTAAAACTACACCCATTAACTATTAAATTCATTGTTTTTTATTTATATATAAAAGGATCTCTTTTATTTAGGTTTTTTAATCTTTTTTTTAATTTTTTACGATCTTTAAAATATTTTATTATTTTTTTTATTAATTTTATCATTTTGTATTATATTTAATTAAATTTAGGGGGAAAATAATTTATTCTTTTTTGTAATTCTGTGTTTAAATGACTAATATTTGGGAATTTATTATAATAAAATTTTCCTTTATTATAAGTTTGTGGGTATCCCTTATTATTATTATTTATTAAATGCAACACTTTAGATAAATAATTTACAGATTCATTAAATATTTTATGGTTTAATGAAAAGGCTGTATCGCTATCTGTCACATCAATACTAAATTGACAAAGTATATTCCCATGATCTATCTTATTGGTCATATAATGCCATGTTCCTCCAACCTCTTTTTCATTATTTATCATTGAATGTACCGTTGATAAACTTCCTTTATATTTTGGTAATAATCCTGGGTGGAAATTTATAAATGTAGCGTTTGGGAAAATATCAATTTTATGTAGGTTGGAATATGATATTACTATTGCATTATCTTTAATTAATTGATATTTGATTTCAAATAAAAAATCAATTTTATAATATAGTATAAATTCAATAAAACATTTATTTTTAATTTCACTATTTGTAAATATTAAAAATTGCTCTGGTTTATATCCTAATTCAAAAAATTTACGTACTAGTTGTATTGCCTGAGATCCTTGTGTAAATAATACGATTTGTTTCATATAAAGGTTTTATCCATTTGTTGACCTTCATAAGGGCCTGTTTTATATTCATATACTAAAGTATCATCTTCTAATATAGTGTATGTATGTGCCCCCTCTAATGTAAAACTAGCATCACCTGGTTCTAATATTGGTTCTGATATTATAGTATCATCTAAATCATAAAAGTGACATTTTACTTTACCTTGTATTACTATCCAACTTTCTTGAGCTATAACATTTCTATTTCTTTCTTTCCATATATGTTTATGTGGTCTAAAAGTTTTATCCTTTTCCATATTTAAAATAGCACACTGTATAAAATTATCTTCAGAGATAACATCTTTTCTTCCTGGAGTTAGATCTTGTTTTTTAACTATTACATGTAATAATTTATCTTTTTTAATATTTGAATATATTTTTTCCATTTTTACTTCATAATATTGTGAATAAAATCCCAATCTTCTTTACTGTTACTTAATTGAATGTTTTCATGACATGAAGTAGTCCAATTATCGGGTACCCCCCATTTTCTCATTAAGTGATAAAAATCTAAACAATATTTTCCACTAGTTCCTAATACTTTCCAACCATCATTTTTTGGAGAAGATTGAAGCTCATATTCCCAAGGTGTCATATTTTCTTTTGCATATTTAGTAAAATATTCCCTAGACCATATAGAAAATTGTACTGAAGTTCTGTAGTCTGAGTTTTGATCTGCTTCAATAATTTTAAACTTATCATAATTTCCCACCACATTATGAGATCTATTACTAACACATTTTGTTAAACTAATTCTGCCTATTTTGCTATTAGAATTCATTGTCGCTGTTTGTTTTAATGTATTTAATATTTCTTCATCTACTTTTCTACTTAAAGGACAATCATCATTCATATAAATAAAATAATCATCATTGATATTATCAAAATAGTTTTTTAAATCAATAGCCCAATTTTTAACTTCATCTGAAGTATTTAATTTAACAAAAGATACATTGGGGTCTAAATTAAATTTAGGTTCATTATATCCTAAAATAACAATTTTTTCATTTTTAAAATTAGGCCAATATTTTTTTAATGAAAATAATAATCCCTCAACTAAATAATGGGTTTTATTTGAAGTTGGTATAAAAATTTTCATATTATATTTCTTTTAAGTTAAAAAAATTTTCTTTCCATATATCAATATTAGAATAATCATAATTCTTAAGTTTATAATTTATCCAATCTCCACAATAGGGTCTTATATTATCCTGTACCCCCGCATATGCATCAATCATGGAACCCACAACAATATATACTGCATTTTTATATTTTTTCATTCGATGAAGAAGTGCTTGTTGCGCATGTCCTATTCCTACTAAAAATATGTTACAATCTGAATTTGGTAATTCATTTGCTAAAATTTGTTCTCCATGATCTAAATTATCACATAAATAACGTTGTGGCATTGATATATAATTAGTAAATCCATCAAATTCTAAATAATCTAAATATTCCTGTTTTTTACATAAATTTTTTATTAAATCCATTTTAGGAGCTGCCCCTATTAAACCAATTTTACCCCTAAATGTGTTTGTAAACCACTTATTAGCACATAGAGCGTATGCATAATCAACATAATAATAGGGATCTATTTGAAATATATTTTTATACCAATGCACATGCTGATTTAATGCCTGACACATTAAATAATCATTTTGGACAACTCCCTCTTTAAAAGGTGTTAAATCTCTTTCAGTAATATTAGAATCACGGCATCCTGCTGATACACTACCAACTTGATGGTCATTTAACCAATAGTATTCCCCATCACTAAATTTATAAAATGATTTAGATTCTTTATTTTTAACAAGTTCTTTAATTAAATCTTTATATTCATGATATCTATGTAAAAAAGTTTTTTTATCATTTATCCCATCTTTTTGAGATTGAGGGTTTATATTATTTATTCCAGGTAATTCCATTATTTTTTATTAATTTAATTGTTTCCAGCCTCGTATTTTTATATGTTCTAAATAACATTCTTTTATAATTTTACTATTTGCACCAAGTTTCCAAATCCTACTTTGGAATTCCTCTTCATTCCCACCCCATGGGTAGTTTTCATTAAATAAAAAACCATTTTTTTGAATGTAATTATTTATAAAATTTCTTGTAAACCCAAAAAAGAACCCATTTAATGCAACTCTATTAGTAACATCCACAACACCTGCTCCCATAGAATTTGAAAGTTGTGGGCCAGCTAATATTCCATTACTAACAGGTCCATAAAGTGTATTATTATTTTTTATATTATCTATAAAAGTATTAACTGAAGAATTAAGTGTAACATCATCATTAGATACTAAAATTATATCACAATTATCAAAATATGCCCTATTTGTTCCATCATTCCAAGTACCAGTTAAACCACGTTTAGTTTGATCTTTTATATATGTTAACTCTACATTATTATAGTTAAGTTTTATTGGTTCTTCTGATGCATTATCAAATACATAAATTTTATGATTATATTTTAGAGATTTACAACTTTCTACAAAATTTTTAATTAATTGTTGGCCATTAGGTCTTAATTTGCCCTGATGTGTTGTGACTATTATTCCTATTTGCATTCTATATTTTTTAAATTTTTAAATAAACCATGTAAATGTAATGCTATATTTTCAGGTCTCATTTGTTCACTAAATTTATTTCTTGCATTTTCTATAATATAATGATAATTTTTGTAATTTACCAATGTTTCTTCTATTTTTTTATTTAAATCACTAAAATCATGTTTACATGCAATATATGTTTCCCCATCAATAAAAACATTGGGCACAGTATCAATGTATGACATATCTGGTTTGATTAATATAGAACCAAACATTGCTGCTTCTAAATCTCTTGGTGCCATTTCCCCATAACCAAAGGGAGCAAATAATATTTTTGAATTAAAGGTTCTATTATAATATTCTTCTTGAGATACCCTAATCCCATTTTCTAATTTAGCAATTTTTAAAGTAGTTGGAAGATTATTTAATTCATCAATACTTGGTTTTCTAAATTTATCATAATGGTCACTTTGAATAAACCCATGTTCATATACCTTTTGAGGACTAGGATATTGAAACATAGCTGATATATCATATTGTCTGGGTCTATTAATGTCATACCATTGAGTTTGGATTCCTGCCCAATGAGTACTTAACCAATTTACTCCACTTAATACTATCCTATCAGAATATTGGTCAAAGTCATCTAATTTATATTCTCCAGGACCCCAATAATGTCTTCCTAAAACAGATCCTTGTTTGTATAAAGATCTATCTTTTAATAAACTATTTTTTAATAATAATAAAGCATTAGATTCTTTAAATACTTCATATGCCCCCATTAATGAAGTAGAATCTTGACCATCCAATAACATATAATCCCCTGTTATTTTAGATAAAAATTCTAAACCAGTATTAACTGATTCTTTTAATGAAACTTTTTTATTTAAAAAACTAGCTTGGGCTACCCATGCAAAATCATAAGAATCTCCTTGAGTAAATTCTATACCTATTTCTTTTAAAGAATTTTGAGCCCATAAGTAAGGTCTAAAAGCACACTCATTTCGATGTTTATCTAGTTCATATAATTTTATTTTAATCATATTTTTGATAAAAGTCGTTAACAGAAATTAAATTTAATAATTTTTTTCTATTGTTATGTAAATCCCAAAAATTTAATTTAGTAACATCCACTTCTAAAAGTTTTTGAGTTCCTTTTCTAATAATTCCTACTCCATGATCTGTATCAACTACTTCCATTTTTACGTTATCTAATTCGCTACGTAGTTTTACCCAAGCTTTCCAACAATCCCCATTCCAACACCCTACACTAGTAGGAACTTCTTTTCTTTGGGTAATTTCCCATTGGGGATTCATATCATGGCATACAATAGTACCCTCATCACTAATATGCCCTAAAGCATTTTTTATATCCTTATAAACCTGTGTATCATGGTGTAAACCATCTATAAAAATAATGTCATACTTTATATTATGTCCTTTAATTAAATTGAAAAAATCATCTGAGGTTATTGGGTAATTAACCTCAGGAGGATTAATACATTCAACTCCTGGATCCACAGCATCTTTATGAAGAGCTATAACTTTTCTAAAACAATCCCCATTATTTACACCTATTTCTAAATAATTAACATAATTAAATTTTTTTATTAAAGTATTAATAATTTCAAATCTTTCAATTTCCCAAAAATAACCACGATCTTTACATAATTGTTTCCAAGCCTTATACTCTAAAATTTCATCATTTTCGGTTTTCATAATGTATCGTAATATGAATTTTGTTTTTCTTGTCTTTCTATTGTTTTAGGGTGATATAAACAATATTCTTCATCATGAGGTAATTGTGAAATTGATGTATGGGCTTCTAATACTTCATGAACTTTATTTTTCCATTTTATTTTACCATTATTTTTATAAATTCTCCATTGAAGATCAGGAAAATTAACCCATCCTTTTTTATCAACTCTCCACCCCCATTTATTAATATGTTCTTGAGTTAATCCTTCTACGGTATTAATTCTTGGAACTAAAAAAACATCTACATTAGAATTTACCTCTAATATACTAGATAAATTTTCTAACATTGTAGGAGTAACCATTTCATCCGCATCAATCTGAAAAATATAATCTCCAGTACACATATTAGTTAATTCATTTTTCATGTTAGCAAAATGTCCATCAAAATCATAACTATACCATCTTGTAGGATAGTCTTCTAAAGGAGAATAAGTATGCCCTGTAACTATAGATTTTAAATAATCTCTTACTTCATTAGTACCATTAACCTCATCATACAATATTACTATTTCATCCCCAGATCTTTTAAATGTTAATAATAATTTCAGTAGTCTTTGAATTTCCAGGAATTCATTACAGACTGTAATTGCATAACTTATTTTCATTTTTTAACAATATGAAAGGTAAATCATTTCTTTTCCTTTTTTAACACCTTCTTTCCATTTAGATATTTTGTAAACAGATCTTACATTACCAAGTTTTGTTTCAACTTCTTTTAAAGTTCCCATCCCTGAATAAGAAAGGGTATTAACTATACATTTTGATTTTTTTGGTTTCATAATAGGTTTATTATTAAGATCTTTACCTACCATTACTTGTTCTTTACTTATAAAACTTGGGTTTTCTACATGAACTGTTAATCTATACATATTTTTATTTTTAATTTGGTAATACCCCAATATACGAAAGGGCTTCCATATAGTCACGTTCTTCAAATTGTTTCATTGTAGACATGTCCATTCTATGTTCATAAAATTCACCTTCTTTTCCTGGAATAGGATATTTTTCTTTTTCATCTTCTTTAACTTCTACTGATTTAACAGCAGCCCATTTCCAGTTACTAATTGTTGAACCATTAGCAAATACCATTCCTTGAGTAGGAAGATTAACTGTAGAAGGAAACCAGGTTTGGCCCTCTTCATCTTCATATTGTAAATCTTTATATAATTCTGGAAGGAGTTCCATTTGTTCTTCCATTATTTCTTCTCCTTCTTTCATTAGTGAATTAGATTGGAAACCACACCCATAACAAAAATAATTATTAATTTTATCGTTTACTTCAGTTACATAACATGCATCTGATCCACAACGTTTACATATAGTTAATTTATCTGCGCTCATACCCCTATTTTTTTCAGTTTAGGTAATTTTAATTTAGGAAGTTCTGTTGGTTTATTTTCTCCTACTTTTTTTAGTTTTGGAAGTTGTAATGGGACCTGTTTTGGAACCATATCCTTTTCAACTACCCTTTCCTTTAAAAGTTGATCTAATAATGCTTTCATTTTATCAAAACTAAAATTTTCTTTACAATAATTACCTTGTTGTTTAGCTTTAACTGACCAAGTTTTATAATTTTTATAAATATCTTTTAAAGATTTACCCAATGCCATTGTATCAACATCAAACCATTTTGAACCTTGAATTAACCATTTATTTTGAGCACTTGGGTGAATATCATTTAAAGTACCAGGTAATAAAATACTCATATCAGGTTTTAAAAAATCAACATGACCTGACCAACCTGTAGTCATAATTGGTTTTTTAGTTTGGGTAAATTCAAGTAAAGGTCTTCCAAATCCTTCTCCCTTAGTTAAACTAACCATTAATTTAACCTTAGGGTGGTTATATAAACCATTCATTTCTTTATTAGTAAGATCACCATGAATTAAATAAATTTTAGGTAATTTTCCTTTAACTGTTTTTTTAATATCTTTTATCTTACTTAAAATAGCATCCCTATCCATATAAGATAAACTACCTTGAGATGTTTTTAAAATTAAAGCAGGTTGAGTTTGTTTATTTTTAAAAGTTTCTAAAAATGATTTTACTAATAATCCTACATTTTTTCTATCGTGTCCAAAATCTCCTTGTATCCAATGCCCTACAAATAAAAAACAAAATGATTCTCTTATTTCAGGTAAATCTAAAAATTCAGTAGTAGGTTTATAAGTATTTAAATCAACTCCTTCAAATAAAATTCCAGTTTTAACATTGGAATTAAAGGAAATATTTTCTATAACTTGTTGAGTGTTATTATCTCGTTTTTCAAAAGTTGATGATTTTAACACATCTATAGTATGTTTTGAAGAACCTAATATTAAATTCATTCTATTACAACCCTGCACCCAATCAGCAGGTGCTACTGTAGATTCAATTCCCGCTGTAATTCCTATATTATAATGACCTTGGGGCATAAATTCATTTGGAATTGTTATTTGAGCCCAAATATCTGGTTTAGGGTATTGTTTATTAGGTTCTGGTTTCCATAGATATTTTTGAAGAAATTTCCATTCAGGATGATCCTCTATAAATCCCCAAGGAGTATTACCCCATCTTTGGGGTAAAATTTTAACATCATATTTATCTAATTCTATAACTGCTTTAGCTACATCTCTTCCTCGTGCTCCATATCCTGAATATGTGTCTATAGGGCAACTTATTATAAATGTTGGTTTCATATTAATATACTAAATTATGTGTTTGTACTTTTCTAAAATCCCCATCAGTATCTATAACTTCAAATACTTCTCTTGGTTCCCAAGTGTTAAATAAATTATCCAAAGCTTCTATAACTCTAGCTCCCTGATGCTCGGCTGTAAACCCAGCTTCACTTCCTAAGGCCCATTTTCTACCTTGTAGACCTAACATTTTTCTTGCATCATGGCCTAAATCATATAGTTCTCTTATTTGTTCTGTAGCATCTTCAGGTTTACATCTATCATCCCAAATATAAGGTGTAATAGGAGAACCTTGAATTGATCTACAAACAGGATAAACGGGAAAAGCCCATGAACCGTGTTTTTTATATTTTCCTGAATTATTTGAGGGTGTTTCTGGAGATGGAATAAACCAATCACAATTTTCATCTTCAAATCTCATTTGATCTTGCATTCCTCCTGTTACATTAGCTATAATAGGAGTACCTGCTAACATGGCTTCAGTTAAAGTTAATCCCCAACCTTCATTTGAAGTTAATAATATTTGAGCATCCGCTATATTATAAAGTAAATTTAATTCTGGGGTTGACCATTTTTGTTGATCAAACACTACAGCATTTGGGTATTTTTCCTCAAATAATAATTCTCTTACCGCCTCTAAATCAGTACCCGCCTCATGAGAAATTTCAGTATGCAATAAAAGTCTACACTTATCAGCCTTATCCTTAGGTAATGAATCTAAAAACATTTTAAATGCCCACATTGTATCTGGGATTTGTTTTCTTCTAATATTTCTAGAATTAAAAAACAAAACAAAATCAACTTCATCTTTACCAAATAATTTATATTTCATTTCCTCTACTTGTTTTAACTCTTCAGTATTTTCTAAAGGACGATAAATTTTATGGTTTAATCCATGGGGAACATATCTTATAACTTTATCTTTAGCTTTATCTCCTAAAACAATTTTATTTATATTTACTGTTTGTTT
>TARA_R110001583_G_scaffold26571_11_pt1 | contig 17714 bp, 15 predicted proteins | sample TARA_R110001583 | Tara Oceans TARA_R110001583 (sample SAMEA4398432) | marine metagenome | biome: Polar Biome; feature: [MES] marine water layer (ENVO:01000295) within the mesopelagic zone...; material: water (ENVO:00002006), including particulate matter (ENVO:01000060) such... | reverse complement strand
TTTTGGTATCCACCCTGTTGCGGGACGTTTACCAGGTCACATGAACGTATTACTAGCAGAATCTAAAGTACCTTACGATATCGTATTAGAAATGGATGAAATCAACGATGATTTCCCTGAGACTGATGTAGTACTAGTGATTGGTGCAAACGATACGGTTAACCCAGCAGCTAACGAACCAGGTACGCCTATCTCAGGTATGCCAGTGTTAAGTGTTTGGGAAGCTGAAAAAGTTGTAGTATTCAAGCGCTCAATGGGTGCAGGATACGCAGGTGTTCAAAATCCGCTATTTTTCAAAGAAAACTCTGAAATGTTATTAGGTGATGCGAAAGCATCAGTAGATGCTATTCTACAAAATATCTAATTCTCAGTTCAAACTTTGATTCAAAATGTAAAAAGGTGCTTCGGCACCTTTTTTATTTCATATTCCCTGATTTGAACCAATATTTACTATAAACTGATTTGATAAGTTAAATATAAATTATTGAATTACAATATTATTTTATTAAGGGCAAATAATGCAAAAAATTCTATGTTTTGGTGAGTTAATTGTAGATTGGATCCCGCATGGTTTTCAAACGGTTGGAAATTTGCAAATCCCCCTTTATGCTCAGTTTCCGGGTGGTGCACCTGCAAATGTTGCTGTGGCTTGTCAGCGTTTAGGTGCTCAAACCATATTTGTTGGGCAAATAGGCTGTGATGTAGCAGGTCGTTACTTAAAAGACTGCTTAAATAACTATCATGTCGATACTCAATACTTACTGCAGTCAGACCACCAAACTGCGATGGCTTTTGTTTATTTAGATTCAAAGGGTGATCGTTCTTTTACCTTTAAACGCGACAATACTGCCGACTTACATTATCCAATAGAACATATAAATAATGAAATGTTCAATGATGTAGGTATTTTTCATATTTGCTCAAATACATTAACAGAACAAAGCATTGCAAATTGTACGCTACAAGCAATGAAAACAGCACAGTCCCAAGATGTACTAACCAGTTTTGATGTTAATTTACGCCTAACATTATGGTCAGATTTAGAATTGGTTAAACCACGTGTCATGCAAATGATGCAATTCACTGATCTGGCTAAATTGAGCATTGAAGAAGTTGATTACTTACGTTCTGGACAACCAGAAGATGACTTTTTAAATGAATTATTTAACTCTGGTGTTAAGGTTGTGGTCATTACAGACGGAAAAGAGCCGGTGCGTTTATACACTCCAAATCATCATCAATCATTCATGACACCCACCGTTGAAATGGTTGATAGCACAGGTGCTGGGGATGCATTTAGTGGTGGTTGGATTTACGGCTTAATCGAACAAGGCATTCATAACCCAAGCCAGTTAAAAAATGCTTGCCAAAATATAACACCTTTGATCGATGCCGTTAATATAGCAATGTGTTGTGGCGCTTATGCTGTCACTCAAAAAGGCGCTTGGAGTGCTTTACCAACGCGAGATGATATCAACTCACTATTAGCAACAATCGAAAAAGTTTAATCATTGACAGCACAATAGCAACAATTGAAAAAGTTTAATCATTGACCGCACAAACAAATGTTATAAATATAGTTTAAAGTTTGTTTGTGTGGCCAATTCATAACAGAAAAATGCCCATCAGAATATATAAAGTCACCATGACAACAAGTGGAAATTTTAAGCCTTTTAATAAATAAACGCCCAACACCACTGCAGCCATTTCTAGAGAATTATGTACAGCACTTTGAAATACAGGCTGATATAAGGCCGCTAATAACAAGCCTACTACAGCAGCATTTACCCCAGTTAATGCACCAGAAACACTAGGTATCTTAGTAATTTCAAGCCAATTTTTAAGCACCATAATAATCAATAAAAAACCAGGTAAGAAAACGCCTAAAGTGGCAATAATAGCTCCTAAAATGGGAGCGCTGTGATTCATTTCAAAACCAAGGAAAGTGGCCAAGGTAAACATTGGCCCTGGTACTGCTTGCGCCGTTGCATAACCCGTTAAAAACACATCTGAACTCACTTGCTCACCCAAGATATTTTGCAATAGTGGCAAAACAACATGGCCCCCACCAAACACTAAACTACCAGCTTGAAAAAAGTCATTAAATAAATCAAGTTCTGAAGTGAGAATCGAGGTGAAATTTGCAAAAAGAGGTAATAGGAATAGCAGTGCAAGATAAACCAACAAGGGAGGTAAACTAAACAACTGCCATAATCTTGCTTTCGAAATATAACGCTTATTGTTAATACCTTCATCAGGATGTTTTTCTGCTAAATAAAGTTTTCCAATTAAGGCGGCAAATATCAATACAAGTATTTGCACCATTAATGAAGGTAATGTTAATAACAGCATTGCGCTGAAAACAGCTAAAAACAAAGTTAACTTGCCACGACAAAAGCTGTTAAACATGCCCCAAGTGGCATCAATAACAACGATCACCGCTAATATCTTTAAACCAGAAATAGCCGATTGCCAGAGGCTATTACTTGTTAATGCGCTACTCATCGTCGCAATCGCTAACATTATTAAAATTGAAGGTAACGTAAATCCTAAAAAAGCAGCAAAACCACCACCTAAACCCGCACGTTGATAACCAATTGAAAAACCCACTTGGCTAGATCCTGGTCCTGGTAATAATTGGCTTAATGCAACAAGCGCCGCATATTCTTGATCACTTAACCAACCTTCTTTTTCGACAAAAGATTGCCGAAAGTAACCTATATGAGCAGCTGGCCCACCAAAACTGATACAACCTAATGCAAAGAATTTCATAAAAATTAATAACATAAGCAAGCTCTTAAAAAATAATTATGAATATAATAATAAGCTGAGATGAACAAATGATGACAAATAGGATTCAGGGTGGATTAATAGTTTAAGAAAGTGTTTCTTTAATAAAAGTAGCTAAATGATTTATGGCTTTTTGAAGATGATATTGATGAGTAAAACCACTTTTTACTCTCGGCTTTAAATCATGATCACCATCTTCTAACCATAAAAACTCAATATTATTCGATAATTGATAACTTTCTACTTCCTCAAATGAGCCTAATTTGTCACGCGTTCCTTGGATAATTAATTGCTTTTGTTTTACCTTAGGGAAATGATCTACGCGCAACTTATCTACTTTTCCACTGGGGTGAAATGGAAAACCTAAACAGGCAACCCCTTTGATTTTCACTAATTGATTATCGTCACTATTGTTTTCGTCATTATTATGTTCGTCACTGAGAGAAGCAACTAAACTAGCCATACGGCCTCCCATCGACTTACCACCTATTACCATGGGTCTCTTTTTTTGTTCACCTAAGGCTTTTATTTTTTGTTCAAATTGAGCAATTAACTTCGGTGCTCGTTCAGGTGGGCGACGAGACCCAGTCGCAAGACGGATTTCCATATAATCAAAATTAAAACGAACAACACAAATCCCCTGCTCAGCTAAACCTTGTGCAATAGTTTGCATAAAATCAGAATTAGAGGGGGCTCCCGCTCCGTGAGTAAACAAAAATAGCGGGCCATCACTGGGGCCATCAATATGAAATGTCATTTACTTCCTTAGATTAACTGTAACTACTCGGGCCATCGCCCTTTGAGTTTATTTATGAAGTACTTCATTTTATTACAAAAAACGGGAGTACTGAGTACATACAATTAACTTAACGACTAACAACCTACAAGCCCATTGCATATTTCATTACTTTATTTTTTAGTTGACCGCTATTTTGCGCCCCAAATAACACCATTTTACGTAATACTCGTATGGCACCAATGTTACTTTTACTGCCTTTATAAAATATATCCATGGTGGTTTGCATTAGTAAGTTATGCGGTTTACGTTGCATTTGATAACGCGCTAACAAGGTCTGCATAGGTAAGTCACTACTGTGTATTAACAAATCAACTAAACACTGCACATCTTTGAAGCCTAAATTAACCCCCTGACCGGCAAGAGGATTAATAGTATGCGCAGCATCTCCTAATAAAACAGCACGACCTTTAAAGTATTGTTGTGCATGACGGCGAGTTAATGGAAAAGCACCTTTATTTAGCACTTCAAAATTAAAATCTAGTTCGGGAAATTCAAGCTTGATATGTTTTTTTAGCTGCTCATTATTAAGAGATAATAACTGTTTTATTTTTTCAGGGCTGTGATACCAAACTAAACTCGCGTTGTTGTTAGCAAGGGGCAAAAAGGCGCAAGGCCCTGTTTCTCGGAACTCTTGCCAAGTCACACTTTGATTGTTGTTAATCGTATCTGTTTTAATATTTATCAGCATGCAATGTTGACGATAATCCCACGCTGTTACACCAATATTTAATAAAGCTCTCGTCGCTGAGTTTGCACCATCACATGCAATTAATAATTCTGCATCAATTATTTGCTGGTCATCTAAAGTAACAGAGACAGATTTAGCCTCATGTTTTATTGCCAATAATTTTCTTTTTTCATAAAAAAAGACATTATCTAACTGTTTAAGAGATTGCCATAATACTGATTGTATCCAACGATTTTCAGCAATATAACCTAACGCCTCTAACCCTAGTTCTGTACTATCAAAACGCAGTTTATGACTACCCGCCTCCCAGGTTTGTAATCCTTGGTAAGCACATAAACGGTCTTCCGGTATATCTTTCCATACGCCAGCTTGCTCAAGCAGTAGTTTACTTTGTGCACTAAAAGCTGAGACTCTAAGGTCAAAAGGGGAATCAAACTCAGGGGGGGTAGGAACTTTTTTTTCGATAATATGAATAACAAAACCTTGCTTAGCAAGCAATAATGCCGTCAGCGAACCAACCATCCCGCCTCCCACAACAATGACTTCTCTATTATTCATTTTTTCCCCTGGTAAACTTATAGCAGTGATTTTGTAGAACAGAAAACAAGTAAAAACATAACTATTGGTTAAATAATCAACTTGTTACAGTCCTTCTAATGAGTATAAACCACCATTAAAACTCATCGTAAAGGTGATTTTATGTGAACGTTTAGGCGATAATAAAAACTGTCTCACAACAAAATAACTTCATGTTATATCGCTATATTATCAATCATATACATTGTACTGAATTCAACCGCAAACAAACAGTAGCAAGTTAGCTATGATGTGCGTAAAATGTGCGCTCTTTTATTTATTACTTATGTAAATTTAATTTGCGTGAGTATTCTAGCACTACAGATGAGTTACCTATTATGAGTTTAAAATTACACGTCAAAACTTGGGGTTGTCAGATGAATGAGTACGATTCATCAAAAATGGCCGATCTACTTAATTCAACTAACGGTTACGTATCTGTTGATAACGCAGAAGACGCTGATGTAATTTTACTCAATACCTGCTCTATCCGTGAGAAAGCACAAGAGAAAGTATTTCACCAATTAGGACGCTGGAAACAGCTTAAAATAGAAAATCCTAAGCTCATTATTGGTGTCGGTGGCTGTGTCGCCTCTCAAGAAGGTGATGCTATTCGTAAACGCGCCCCTTACGTTGATATTGTTTTTGGCCCTCAAACCTTACATCGTTTGCCTGAAATGATTAAACAAGTTAAATCAGATTCAGGTTCTGTGGTAGATGTTAGCTTTCCAGAAATTGAAAAATTTGATGCATTACCAGAACCTAAAGCAGATGGTGCAACAGCATTTGTATCCATTATGGAAGGTTGTTCAAAATATTGTACTTTCTGTGTGGTGCCATATACACGCGGCGAAGAAGTCAGTCGCCCCCTTGATGATATTTTATTAGAAATTGCTCAGTTGGCAGAACAAGGTGTTCGAGAAATTAACTTACTGGGTCAGAATGTTAACTCATACATTGGCGCAACCTTTGATGGAGAAGACTGTACGTTCTCAGAATTATTACGTTATGTTGCCTCTATTGATGGCATTGATCGCCTACGTTATACAACCAGTAATCCAATCGATTTTGAAGACGATATTATCGATGTTTATCGTGACACTCCTGAGCTAGTTGATTTTTTACATCTACCAGTACAAGCAGGTTCAGATCGTATTTTAGGCTTAATGAAACGAGGACACACAGTTGCGCAATATAAGCAAAAAATAGCAGCGCTGAAAGCTGTCCGCCCAGCATTAACATTGAGTTCAGATTTTATTGTCGGCTTCCCTAATGAAACTGATGAGGATTTCCAACAAACAATGGAATTGATCAACGAAATTGGTTTTGATACTAGTTATAGTTTTGTTTATAGCCAACGTCCTGGTACACCTGCAGCTGATATGCCTGATGATGTAACCTTAGAAACCAAAAAGCAACGCCTAGCGATTCTTCAAGATAGAATCACACAAAATGCACAACAGATAGGTCGTCGTATGGTTGGCTCTGTACAACGTATTTTAGTAGAAGGCCCTTCACGCAAAAACATCATGGAACTGTGTGGCCGTACTGAAAATAACCGAATCGTTAATTTTGAAGGTGATCATCGTTCAATTGGCGGGTTTGTTGATGTTGAAATAACAGAAGTACATAAAAACTCCATCCGTGGTAAATTTATTCGTGGTGAAGATGAAATGAATCTACGTGAATCAATTCGCCCTAGTGATATAGTCAATAAGAAAACAGAAAACTTAGGCGTACATACTTTTATACCCGTTATCATTTAAAGTGCAAAATTCAGCAATCTCTGAGGTGAACAGATTCTAGGCAGAAAGTTGAAGGTCTAGCTGGCTCAATCAATGCTTTCTAACAACGAAGATGTTTACCTCAAAGCTTGCCCTACGGGTTGCCAGCTCGAAAACTAATACGGCGTTGCAGTATTCTATAAGGGCTAGCCATTACCATCATACAGCTCCTTGCCTTAGTATCCGAGCTGACAACTGAATAAAGCACTTTGATTGATAACGGGTATTTACCCGCATAACCATAAGGTTTAACAACGTTGACAAAAAATTTAACAACAGTACATCTCGATTTAGTGCCACAAGATAGCGACCGTTTGGCGATTTTATGTGGCCCTTTTGATGACAATATTAAACAAATCGAACGACGTTTAGGTCTAGAAATTGTTTATAAAGATGCACACTTCCAAATTATTGGTGAGCATCGCTATGCACAGGCTTGTAACGATCTTTTAAAAGAGCTGTATATAGAAACACAACCTATTAAAGGTAAACAAGCGACCTTAAATGACGGCGATGTTCATCTTGCATTACAAGATCTTATTAGTAACCACCGCTTACTTGAAGTACGTTTACAAGAAGCTAAAACAGGCACTCAGAGCCTGACAATCAAGACTAAGCGTGGTGTTATCAAACCGCGTGGTGAAAATCAAAGTCAATATGTCAGTAATATTTTATCTAACGATATTAGCTTTGGTGTTGGCCCTGCGGGTACAGGTAAGACTTATTTAGCTGTAGCTTGCGCTGTTGAAGCACTAGAACGACAAGAAGTTCGCAGAATATTGTTAACACGCCCAGCTGTTGAAGCAGGTGAGAAACTAGGCTTCTTGCCTGGAGATCTGTCACAAAAAGTAGATCCTTATTTACGACCTTTATATGATGCATTATTTGAAATGTTAGGTTTCGAAAAAGTTGAAAAATTGATCGAAAAAAATATCATTGAAATTGCTCCTTTAGCTTATATGCGTGGACGTACCTTAAATGATGCCTTTATCATATTAGATGAAAGCCAAAATACTACTGTTGAACAAATGAAAATGTTTCTTACACGTATTGGTTTTAACTCTACAGCGGTTATTACCGGTGATATTACGCAAATAGACTTACCTAAACACCAAAAATCAGGACTTCGCCATGTCATAGAAGTGCTGAAAGATGTAGAAGAAATAAGTTTTAGCTTTTTTAATGCAGAAGATATCGTAAGACACCCTGTTGTCGCGCGTATTGTAAAAGCATATGAAGCTTTTGATCGTAAAATGGAACTTAAGTCGGACAAACTTTAATGCAATTATTTGTAGATCTACAAATTGCCACTGAAAACGAAATATCTTTACCTGTTTTAAGTGATATTGAAAAATGGATATCACAAGCGATTAAGGCAGGTAGTGACACTCAACGCGATGAAGCTGAGCTGACGGTAAGAATTGTTGAAATCAATGAAAGCCAACAACTTAATAATGATTACCGAGGCATGGACAAACCAACCAATGTGCTCTCATTTCCTTTCCAAAATCCGCCCGGGATCACGTTACCTTTACTCGGTGATCTGGTAATCTGTAAAGCAGTCGTTGAAAAAGAATCCAGCGAACAATGTAAAAAGCTAAATGCGCATTGGGCACATATGATAATTCATGGTACCTTGCACCTACTTGGTTACGATCATATTATCGAAAATGAAGCGCTTGAGATGGAAAGTTTAGAAACTAAAATATTAGTTGAACTTGGTTTTCCTGCACCTTATCACGAACAAGAGTAAACAATAGCAATGCCAGAACCACATTCTACCAACGAGCAACCTAAAACAGGTTTGCTCGACAAAATCGGCAATCTCTTTCAAGCTGAGCCAAAGAACCAAAGCGAATTATTAGAGTTGATAAATGGCGCTAAAAACCGCGAATTAATCGATCAAAAAACCAAAGAAATGATAAAAGGCGTATTAGATGTCTCTAATATGCGAGTGCGTGATATCATGATCCCACGCTCACAAATGGTAACGCTTGGATTACAAGAAAGTGTAGAAGAATTTCTGCCTATTCTTATCAAATCCGCTCACTCCCGTTTTCCAGTTATTACTGAAGATAAAGATCATATTGTGGGGCTTTTATTAGCAAAAGATCTTATAAAATACGGTTTTAATACTGAAGCACATGATTTTAAAATAGAAGATGTTTTACGAGAAGCTGTTGTTGTTCCTGAAAGTAAACGCTTAGATACCTTATTAAAAGAATTCCGTAGCCAACGTTACCACATGGCAATTGTCGTAGATGAATACGGTGGCGTATCAGGCTTAGTCACTATCGAAGATATTTTAGAAGTTATTGTCGGTGAAATTGAAGATGAATTTGATGATATCGATGTCGCCGAAATAAGAAAAATAGGAAAACGCACCTACGCGGTGAGTGCCCTTACAAGTCTAGATGACTTTAATAATTATTTTGGTACAAAGTATAACCTCGAAGACCAAGATACTATTGGCGGTTTAATCATTCATCGTCTGGGTCACTTACCGGGTCGTGGTGAAAGCATCTCCGTCAGTGGTTATAAATTTAAAGTTATTAATGCGGATAATCGACGATTAATACAACTACAGGTCAGAATTCCAAAAGAGTTAAAAAATATTGAAGAATAATTTTGTCTCTTTTTTTGATAAATTAACAGAAAAAGTAGCAGTACAAATTTTCATTGCAATGCTACTAGGTGCAATTCAAGTGTTCTCTTTTGCTCCTTTTGGGCAATGGTGGACGCTCTACCCTTCTTTCATTGGCCTATTTCTGTTGCTTCAAAAAGTAAATAGCAGCAGTAAACGACTTTTCCTTATTAGCTTTTCCTTTAACCTTGCCATGTTTCTTGCCACCGTTCATTGGGTTTATGTGAGCATGGACTTATTTGGTGGTATGCCTCAACTCGTCAGTATGTTACTGATACTAATACTTTGTGCTTATTTGGCTATTTTTCCTACCTTGGCAATATGGGTCAGTACACGTTTTAGATTTATCTCCTATTCACAACGCTTATTAATGTTTCTACCAGTATCTTGGTTAATCATGGACTGGTTTAGAGGTTGGTTTCTGACAGGTTTTCCTTGGGCCTATTTAGGTTACAGCCATGCAGATACTCCCTTAGTTGGCTTTGCACCTATTTTAGGGGTTCAAGGTATAACACTGGCGATATTATTAATCAGCGCGGCATTAGCACTCATTATTCAAAAACGTCACATAATACCTAACTTGTTATTCGTTTTAAGCATCGTAGTAAGTGGTTACCTACTTAAAGACCTACGCTATACGGAATTACAACCAGCAATCAAAGTTGCACTGGTTCAAGGTAATATCGATCAAAATGAAAAGTGGTTACCAAAACAGCTCTACCCCTCATTGTTTAAATATTTAGATTTAAGCGAAGCGGGTGATAACAGCGATCGTGAAAATGAGCTTATTATCTGGCCTGAATCAGCGATTGCAGCGCTTGAAATAGACATGCAACGCTTTTTACAACCTCTGTCAGAAGAACTAGAAATGAAAGGTAAAACCTTGATGACGGGTATTATCGAATATGATCTAAATAAAGATGAATATCGTAATGCGATTATCATGCTAGGAAAACTACCAAAAGAAGCGAGTTATTCTCAAACCAGCAGTAACCGCTATCGAAAACACCACCTATTACCTATTGGTGAGTTTGTGCCATTTGAAACCTTATTACGTCCATTAGCGCCCTATTTTAACTTACCAATGTCTAGTTTTCAGCGTGGCGATGAAGTTCAGAGTAACTTAACAAATGGCTTCGCAAATATTGCCCCAGCATTATGTTACGAAGTCGCCTTTGCTGAATTATTGCGTAAAAACATTTCAGAAGAAACAGGCCTATTACTGACATTAAGTAATGACGCCTGGTTTGGTAACTCCATCGGACCAGACCAACACCTGCAAATAGCACGACTACGTGCAATCGAGTTTGCGCGCCCGATATTACGCAGTACAAATAATGGTATTACTGCTATTTATGATGATCAAGGCAAAGAACTCGGTAGGTTACCTTCTCATACTGAAGGCGTTTTACGCCACAAAGTTCAGCCGGCATTAGGCTCTACCCCCTACCAACGTATGGGATCTGCACCACTTTATTTATATTGCCTGTTTATTTTAGGCATGATGTTAATAATTTATCTTAAAAAGAAACAACGTGTTTAAGATTTTAAAACAAGCGCAATTTCGTTAATTTAATGCCAAGAAATTCATACCATTACGCATAATATTATGGCCAGAGTTTGTTGAAAAAGGATAGAGAGCAAGGTACATGATTGAGTAATAGAAGATAACTCGCTATTACAGTTAAATGATGCACCGAGGGAACCACATTCCCCCACAAAAAAATCACATCAGAATTGCCAGAAAAATCCTTCCAACACAGCCTTCTAGTAACGTCTATTATGCTACTGAATAACATTATGTTTGCCAGTCGATAATATTACGGGATTTAGAAATGAGATAAATGCCCTCTGTAAGCTCATAGCAAACATTGGTGTTGTAATAACTTAAGGTCGCTGTGAGTCTTGAGCAGTCATTGAGCTTTTGTGAAACTATGGATATATTTAGGCTAATATTAACTAAAATTTGCTGCTTATTTGTGAGTCAGGTTTAACCAATGGATTACGTTGAAAGATTGAATTCACAACTCATTGCTGTCATTGGAAATAGTTTTAATGTTTCAATATAACCTGATTAAGGCGTCTACAAATTTAGAGGCGTCCCTAAGTCTACCTGATTACCCACATTACTCAGCCATCATATGATTGATAACTAACTATACTTATTAATGCATTTATTTTAGGTTAACTGCTAGTTGCTGTTGCATTTAAGTAAATAACTGACTGACCGTTTTCATTGGAATGAACATCCTTACACGACCTTTAATTTCACAGAGAACCTCGAAACCAAACTTTGTATAGAATGACTCAGCTTGTTCAGTTAAACAGTCAACTACAATGGCATAGGCCCTCATGTGAGAGTTAATTTCCCAAAGGTATCCTAAGGCTTTAATTAAGCTAACTTTACCTAACCCACTTCCATGGAATTCTTTATGAACAGCAAGTTGAGCCAAAAGGAAAACGGGTATTGGATAGCGCGGTAGTTTTTTAGCCATTGATTGTGGTAACGTATCACGGATAATTGAACTTGGTGCAATACTATAAAATGAACAGATCGGATATTTTTGATTCGGTAATGGCGCCGAAGCCGGTAAAACCATTGTGCGACTAATACCTGCTTGCATATGTTTAGCCGCTTGAGTTTGGATAAAGATATTTAACTCTTTTTCAGCACAATCAAATGACCCTCTATCATGCAGTGACTTATCCAATTCTTCAAAAGTTTTGGAATAACTCACCTAAAGTCACCACTTTTAGTAAATGCAACTGCATCAAGTAATGCTTTGTTCGGAGCCTTGGCCTCGTCACAAGCGATCATGAATTGATCAAATACGTTTGCATCAACTTTGATGCTTTCATGTTCAGAAATCACCTGAGTTGAATCTTCGTCCATTAAGCGAACAATGTATTCAGTTAAGCTTTTTAAACCAAGTAAAGCAGACGCCTTTTCAGCCTTCGCTTTAATTTCTTCATCCAAACGGATATCAAGTCTTGCAGTAGCCATAATCCCTCCTATTGTACGGAAAAGATCCGTAATTTAATTGAGTATATATTTAAAATTACTAAACTTCAAATTGTACGGAAAAAATACGGATTAGTATTTATGCTTTTTTGACCATCATCTACTTAAACGAGTTAATATTGATATATTTAAATAAGCCAATAATCTAGGAGAAAGTCAGAGACAGCCATACTTTTATGACAGGTAAATCCATTAGTTAGATGGCTGAGTTATGTGGATAATCAGGTAATATTAAGCCATACGTTATGGAATTTCTAAATAGGGTTTTTCTTAAGTCGCAATTACCCCTTTCCGAGGTAGAGCTGAAAATTAATCAGGGCAGTAGTGAGCCTAGAGCAGACATTGAGCTTTTGTGAAACCATGAGCATAATTAGGTTAAAATGACATTTTAAAATGTGATAGATCGCCCTGTGATACCTGTTTTGAATCAACATTTCATTTAATATTTTCTGAACTGTTTGATTTATCTTCAATAAATATTTAAGCTGACAATTATTTCATATTTTATAGATAGTATGGCGCATTGCATCATTAAATCATCTATAAGCTTTAAAGCCCAATAAGGAAATTATGACTAAAATAACCACCCTAATAAGTGACTCTTGGCTGTTTTATAAAAAGCATTTTTTTGCCTTGTGTGCATTATTAATACCATTTATTATTCCAATCAGTATCGTTTCATCAGGTCTCGAATTTGCTGTTGCTCAAGAGTGGTATCCAGAATCCATCTCATGGCTAGTTCTGGCGCTAGATTCCGCAATATACCCAATTTATCAAGGCGCAATAATTTTATATATTGCGTCAGCACTGACAGGCGATTACCTGAAAAGATCGGAATGTTATCGTCTCGCGCTAACGTTTTATCTTCCACTTCTCGGGATCTACATACTAGGTGGAGCAGCCACAGTAGTCGGTTTCATGATCTTAATAATTCCAGGGTTAATAGTTGTAAGTAGACTATCCTTTGCTAACCTCTATTGTTTGCTTGATAAAAGTAAAGCGATGGATGCACTTAACAGTAGTTGGGAAAATACAAAAAATATTCAATGGCTAATACTATCAGGGATATTAATTCTCGCTTTCGCTATTAATTTTCCTTTATGGCTAGTTGAGTATTTATTGAATTCTATTGAATTTTGGAATCCTGTATTTTCATTTATATCCGAAGTGATAGGCTATTTATTGGCGCCGTTAATAATAATATTTGTTTTTCGTGTTTTCACTCTCGAACGTGAAAAGAATCAGTCAACGACCGCTATCGACTGAACAGTAAAAACTTCGCTTTTCTTGCCCGTTACCTAGCAATGAGGTTGTAGAATAAGTCGTCTTAAGATTTTAGGCCCATTTAGGGGGACAAATGCATTACCTAGCGTATTAAAAATGCTTAGAATCGAAATCAATTAGTAGAAGTTCGTTTTTTAGTTGATTTTAGCTGTAATAATAATTTTACAGCCTTGTTATGTGTAAAAGGAATTTGATATGTCGCTAGGGATGAGTTTTGCTTGGAGATCTAGCCAGCCAAAGCAGAAAAATTGTGAACGATGTGAACTCTATTATGATGAAACGTTAGAAAAATGTAGTCATTGTTCTGATCTTAGCGATTCAGAAGTGATCGCCTTAAAAGATAAGCAAGAGGATACTCTCGAAAGTAATGCTCATATGGGTAAATACTTCTTATTTACAACGATAATTCTAGCTGGGTTATTATTCCTTAGTTTTTCATAGTCATGCTCTCGATATTTACACACAATAACTTTAAACGGAACATAAACCGTTAGCTATGTTTCGCTTTTTTCCAAAATTTTAGCTAACTATTTCTGTCCGCTCTGTCGGAACAGCTGAGTTACATACTTCAAAATTTAACATAAACTCTTGGGTGCTATGCCCCATTACGAGCTAGATTGGTAAGGTATTAACGCCTCCAAAGCGATCTACAAATCTAGAAGTTAATGACAAAGTTGGTATGTTTAATACGAATACATCGCTCCGTATTAATGAAAAGGCAACACAAAACCATCAGTTCGGGTTATTGCAAAAGTATTTTACAGATGCTCGCGTCAACTGATACCGAATAAAACGGCTCAGCGGGACGGCTAGGTACCTTAAAGTCGCAATTTAAGACCTTCTTATGTTGTTGATTTCAAAAGGGTTAATAAATTGTATTTTTACTATTTCCCGATGTTAGTCTTAACTAATAATTCATTGGGAGAATATTAATGAGCCACAACCAGACCTATCGAGAACACGATTTTTCACAACAAAACTTACAAGATACAATTTTTGAAAACTGTCATTTTTATCAATGTAACTTTAACCGTACGGACTTAAGAGATACAAAATTTATAGATTGTAAATTTATCGAGGCAGGAGACCGAATTGGTTGCCAATTTAGCTACGCTGATTTACGCGATGCCAGTTTTAAACAATGCAAATTAGGCATGGCTAACTTTCAAGGTACAAATGGTTTTGGGGCAGAGTTTAGAGAATGTGACTTACAAGGTGCGAGCTTCGTAAAAACAAGTTTTGTAAACCATATCTCACATCAAAGTTATTTTTGCTCTGTTTATATCACAGGGTGTAATTTGTCTTATACCAACTTTGAAGGGCAATGTATTGAAAAATGTGATTTATCCGAGAACCGTTGGACAGGCGCCAATTTACACCGTGCTTATTTTAAAGGTTCTGATTTAAGCAGAGGTGAGTTTTCAGAAGACTGTTGGACGCAATTTGACATTCAATACTGTGACTTAACAAACTGTGAGCTATACGGCTTAGATCCACGCAGAGTTAATTTAAATGGTGTAAAAATATGCGATTGGCAACAAACACAATTGTTAGAACGACTAGGTATTGTTATTTTACCTAGTTAACGTGGCATGATTTTTCAACTTTATGTGAGGGAGGTAAAATCTCCTCCCAGATTGATATAAACCAATCTCGGTTTGTGCCCCTTTCCGGCCTAGAAAGCTAACTTGAAAACGCCCTCATTAGAGATAGAAATGGAGATAACATCTCATACTTTAAAAGTCCGCTGGGAGCCTAAAGGGGCCATTAATTTTTTGTAAAACAAGTTCATATTTTAGATGATTCAAACCGAAATACGGTGCTTTTTGTGGGGCGGGTTTAAGCTTATAGCAGACGGAGGTAATACCTTTAATGGACGTTAACAATTTGTTAGCTTAAGTAACTATCCTAAAATAACGCCTATGTTAAATAATTATCACCCCCAAAAACAGCCTTTAAAATCGAATTATCAGAAGTTTTAGTTAACTCCCCTTACGATATAAGCATCGCGTCAATCCTACCAGAGACAAAGTTTGATAGCCCTTAATCAGCGCTATCAAACCTAATAACTGAAGCCTTTACTATACCTTAAATTGCTGTGTATATTCTGTTAGTTTTGCCGCAGAACTTGCTACTTCAGAGCTAGCAATGGTTAGTTGAGTGGAACTCGCCGCTGTCTGTGTCGATAATTCACTAATGTGGGAAATGTTTCGATTAATATCTTCCGTTACATGTGCTTGCTCCTCAGAAGCTGTAGATATTTGCCCCATCATTTCCTCAATTTGATCGATTGCATGGCCCACTCCTTCAAAAGCCTTACGTGTAGTTGCAGATAGTTCAGAAGTAACATTTGCTTGACCTGTACTTTTTTTCATCTGATTTACCGCCGAATTCGCTGAGTCCTGAACCGCACTGATCATTTTCTGAATATCTGCGGCTGCGCTTTGTGAACGTTGCGCCAAAGTACGCACTTCATCAGCGACCACTGCAAATCCACGTCCTTGTTCTCCTGCGCGAGCCGCTTCAATAGCTGCATTTAGTGCCAGTAAATTAGTTTGTTCTGCGATCCCTTGTATCACTGTTAACACTTTTCCTATTTCTAAACTTTTTTCGTTTAAATTATCCATTTCCGCGCTGGTATCACTAAAATCTTCGACTAATTGTTGAATGGCAATAATACTATCTTCTAGTACTTCTCGGCCTTTATTACTCTGTGTGCGTGCTTCTGTAGCGGCAGAAGCTGCGCTTACTGTATTTTGAGCAACTTCATTAACAGTCGCAGACATTTGATTAATAGCAGTGGCCACTTGGTCGGTGTTTTGATGTTGATCCGCAATGGCTCTTTGCGTTTGCTCAGAAGCCACGGATGTTTCTTCTGCCGTAGAAGCGAGGCTTTGGCTTGCACTAGCGATTTGCGCCATTAACTGATGAAGATTGTTCGACATATCTCTGAGTGAGCCATATATGCTTTCTTTAGTGGTTTCTGTATTGAACGTTTGCGTTAAATCGCCATCTGCAACTGTACGTGCAATTTGCATTATGTTTTCTGGTTCCCCTCCTAAAGGCTTTAAAATTGCTGAAGAGGCCACAAATGCGATGACAATAACCGCGCCAATAACTAGTAGAGTAATGGTTAAAATTTGCCAATGTAGAGTATCGACAGAGACAAAAGCTTCAGCAACATCTATTTCCGAGATAAGAACCCAACGTATACCCTGAATATCAACGGGGGTAAATGCCGATAGTACCAGATTACCGTTATAATCAATAATTTCTTTATGGCCCTCTTTGCCCTCTACGCCGAGTTTAACTGCCTCTGTATTAACGCCATTATTTTTAACATTACCTGAAAATGATGCGAGTACAGAGTGGTCATCTGGGCTAAGAAATGAATCAGAACGCATTAACAAATCGCTACCAATTAAATAGCTCTCTCCGGTCTCTCCCATTCCCGCACGTTCTTGCATCAATTGATTGATTTTTTCAATCGACAATTGCAACGCGACAACCACAGAAACACCCTCACGGTTTTTTATTGGCAAAGCAATGAATGCAGCTGGCTCATTATTACTTGGCGCATAGCGAGTAAAGTCAGAGATGCCAAATGACTGTTTTTTTGTTACTTCTTTGAACAAAGACGCTAACCCTGAATCATTGTAGGGACCTGATAACAAGTTTGTATTATAATCGGCTTCTTTAGCTGTGCTATAAAAAATTTTGCCGCTGCTATCTATTAAGAAAAAATCATAATAGCCGTATACTTTAATAAATTTTTCAAAATAAGCGTGGTTCTCATGAGCGGAATTGGTTACTGAATCAACAGAGCTTAAATCAAGCGTGGTTTCGATAGTGCTAGAGAGCATTCCAATATCGCCTTCACGCTCACTAAAATAACTTTCTATTTGTGTTTTTTTCGTATCACGCACCGCAATCAGTTTAGCAAAAACCTCAGATTTTATTGCGGAGCTGGCAGTATTACTGGCAATATAACCAATCGTTAATGTTGGAATTAATCCTATTATTAAAAATAACATTAATAACTTGTTTTTTAATTTCATGGATATGACCTTAAATTTTAAAAAAAGATTTAAACTTAACCATTGCTTCATTAAGACTTGGATTCAAAT
>TARA_R110001583_G_C5670235_1_pt1 | contig 17725 bp, 17 predicted proteins | sample TARA_R110001583 | Tara Oceans TARA_R110001583 (sample SAMEA4398432) | marine metagenome | biome: Polar Biome; feature: [MES] marine water layer (ENVO:01000295) within the mesopelagic zone...; material: water (ENVO:00002006), including particulate matter (ENVO:01000060) such as...... | reverse complement strand
CAAATAATAAACCAACTAAAACTTATAATTTAAACCTGTATAAACTCCTAGGTAATAAGGTTGAATGCTTCCAGAGTTTTTAGAAAAGGTATTTGTTTGAACTTTAAACATTGGTGATACGTTAATGTATAAATTTTTATGAATAGAATAATCTAAATCTAACCCAATATTACCACTAAAGTTAACAGATCTTAAATTGTTTGATGAGCCTAAACTTTGCGAAAAATTATTGGTTTCAATAAAAACTTCATCTCTATTTAAAAGAAGAGTACTAAAACCACCAACTAAATTTATACCTAATTTACCACCTACAACATTATATTTTATTTCAACAGGAATTTCTACATAACCAAAAACTTGATTTAAATTTCCCGAATTTTCATTACTTTTAGATAATGTAGTTTCAGTTTTAGAAGGTATTGGAGTGCTAGATATATTTGAAAAACCTACTAAAGAAACTCCTGGGGTTACATAAATATCATTGGTTGTGTATCCTAAACTAATAAGATTAACACCTGATTGTACGCTAAATTTATTGTTAAGCTTGTATGCAATTTTTACACCGTAAGAATAAGAGGAATTTCCAGAAGTAGAATTATCTTTAAATTGGGAGTCAACTCCAGATCCATCTCCAAAAGAGTTGATATAAATAGGCGCAAAAATGGTGGCTATTGTAAATTTACCTTCAGAAATATTAGTATTAAAAGCCTTATTAACTTTAGTATTTTGTAATGGTAAATTAATAGCGTCAGTTAAGTAATAGTTATTTAACTCTTTTTGAACTACAGTTGATTCTTCAGAAGAATTTTCAATACCTTCATTAATTTCATTATTGAAATTAGCCAAGTTTTCTATATTTTTTGAATCATTTTCACAATCAATTTCAAGTTGAGTAGCCGTTTTAGGCTTTAATGCTTTAGCGGTATTGTTAGTACTGTCTTTTGTCTCTAATACAACGGGTAGTTTAGTGTTTTTAGAGGTTATATTTTTTGTGAAATTAGATTTTGGAAGAAAATAAATAGTTCCTACGCTAAAAAATAAAACCAGTAATGCTGCAATACTTGAAATTTTCACCCAAATAGGTGTTTTACGTTTTTTGGAAGTTGTAGGCAATTTATTTTCAATAGCATTCCACACTTTATTTGGTGGGGAAACCTCATAGTCTTTTAAATTCTCTTGGAATAGTCTATCAATATTTTTTAAATCTCTCACTTGTATCTCTTAAACTTAAATAGATTGCTGACTTTCTTGATATTTTTCTATTTTTTGTTTTAAAATGGCTCTTGCTCGGGCTAAATTTGATTTTGATGTGCCTACTGCAATATGCAACATTTTTGAAATTTCTTTATGAGAATAACCATCTAAAACGTACAGGTTAAAAACCATTCTGTACCTATCAGGTAATTCTTGTATTAGATTTAATAAAAAATCTAAAGAAACTTCATCATCATCAATGTCAACAATCACTTCATCTGGTATTTCCTCAGTAACAATGTTTAGCACATTCTTTTGTCTATATTTCAAAAGAATTGTGTTTACCATAACGCGTTTTAACCAACCTTCAAAAGACCCTTTAAATTTAAACTGCCCAATTTTATCGAAAATGGTAATAAAACCATCTTGAAAATTATCCTGAGCCTCTTGCTTATTATTAGAGTACTTTAGGCATATTGAGAATAACTTACCTGCAAAAAGCTGGTAAATTTCTTTTTGTGCCTTTCGATCGTTTTTTGCACATTGTTTTACGAGCTCATTTAAACTCAAATGCAATTGTTTTAATTATTAATTAGATACCTATTAAGAGAATAGGTTGCGTAAATTTACATTACTTTTGTGATGTTTCCCAAAATTTATGAGAAGAAATAACTTTTTTAATATTGATAATTGTAACGGTTTTGATAAAGTTACACTTGAAATATTTCAATTTCAAGCCGAACAATGTACGGTTTATAAAGAATTTTTAGAGTATCTACGTGTTGATATCAATGAAATAAAAAATATAAATCAAATTCCATATTTACCAATTCAATTTTTTAAATCACATAAAATTATTTCTTCTAAAAAAAGAATAGAACGTACCTTTTTAAGTAGTGGAACTACTGGAAGCTTACAAAGCAAACATTATGTTACGGATATTAGCATTTATGAAAAGAGCTTTGAAAAAGGATTTGAATTTTTTTATGGAAATATTGAAGATTACACAGTTTTGGCATTGTTACCTTCATACCTTGAACGTGATGGATCTTCCTTAATTTATATGGCAAATTATTTTATTAAAAAATCTAAAAAGCCTAAAAGTGGATTTTACCTAAATAATTTAGATGAATTGCAAAAAACGCTTATTAAATTAGATGAAAAGGGTGAAAAAATATTGCTAATTGGCGTTTCATTTGCTTTATTAGATTTGGTTGAAAAACATCAATTTCAATTGAAAAATACGGTAATTATGGAAACTGGAGGAATGAAAGGGAGAAGAAAAGAATTAATTAGAGAAGAATTACATGGAGAATTGTGTAAAGGTTTTGGTGTTGAAAAAATTCATTCTGAATATGGAATGACCGAATTATTGAGTCAAGCATATTCAAAAGGGAATGGAATATTTGAATGTCCACCTTGGATGAAAATTTTAACACGAGATACTGAAGATGCTTTAACCATTTTACCTCAAGGAAAATCAGGCGGAATTAATGTAATTGACTTGGCAAATATTAATTCCTGTTCATTTATTGCTACTCAAGATTTAGGAAAAACGTATAAAAATGGCACTTTTGAAGTATTGGGTCGTTTTGATAATTCAGATATTAGAGGCTGTAATTTGATGGTGTTGTAAAAAGCTTCTAATAAATTTAGTAATATGTCACATCGAGCGCAGTCGAGATGTTTATACTTTTAATAAAAACGCATCTCGACAGCGCTCGATGTGACACTAAACTATACAATTTTCAATAAAAAATAACTTTTTTTACCGCGTTGTAACAATACAAATTTATTGGCAATTAAATCGTTTGTTGTAATAGCAAAGTCTTCTTTTACCTTTTCTTTATTTACAGAAATTGAATTCTCTTTTAACGCTCTACGTACTTCTCCATTAGATTTTAAAAAACCTGTTTCAGCAAAAGCAGCAACAATATCTAATCCGTTTTCAATTACAGAACGCTCAATTTCAGCTTGTGGAACACCATCAAAAACATCTAAAAATGTTTGCTCATCTAAACTTTTTAAATCTTCAGCCGTTGATTTTCCAAACAATATATTGGAAGCTTTTATAGCATTATCATACGCTTCTTTTCCGTGAGTCATTACAGTAACTTCTTCACCAATTTTCTTTTGAAGTATTCGTTGGTGTGGTGCTTCTTTATGTTCAGCAATTAACGTTTCAATAGTTTCTTTATCTAAGAAAGTAAATATTTTAATATATTTTTCAGCATCTTCATCAGATGAATTTAACCAATATTGGTAGAATTTATAAGGTGAAGTTCTTCCAGCATCTAACCACACATTTCCACCGGCTGTTTTTCCAAACTTTGTTCCGTCAGCTTTTGTAATTAACTTACACGTTAAGGCGTAGGCTTTTCCTTGCGCTTTTCTTCTTACCAATTCAGTACCAGTAGTAATATTCCCCCATTGATCTGAACCTCCCATTTGAAGCACACAATTTTTTTCTTTGTATAAATGGTAAAAATCATATCCTTGAAATAATTGATACGTAAATTCCGTAAAACTCATTCCTGCTTGAGAGTCTGATCCTAAACGTTTTTTTACAGAATCTTTAGCCATCATATAGTTTACTGTAATGTGTTTACCAACATCACGAACAAAATCAATCAATGAAATATCTTTCATCCAGTCGTAATTGTTCACTAGTTCCGCTGCATTTTCTGAAGCACTGTCAAAATTTAAAAAACGTGCTAATTGTCCTTTTACACCAGCAACATTTTTATTTAAAGTTTCCTCATCTAATAAATTACGTTCGTCAGATTTCCCTGATGGATCACCCACCATTCCAGTAGCTCCACCAACCAATGCAATTGGGTTGTGACCGGCTTTTTGAAAATGCATTAATATAATAATTGGCACTAAACTACCAATGTGTAAAGAATCGGCAGTTGGATCAAACCCAATATAACCAGTAGTTTTATTCTTTAATAAATATTCTTCAGTTTCGGGCATAATATCATGTAACATGCCTCTCCAACGTAGTTCTTCAACAAAATTCATCATCAAATTTTTTAATTTCAGCAAAGATAAAATTTTAGTTGTTAGTTAATAGGTTAAATAGGGAATTTTTCTAAGCGGTTTATTTAACAATTCAATAAATAAACAATTCAACAATTTATAAATAAACCAACATTTTTGTTACATTCGTTTTATGATTTTAGTTACAGGTGGAACGGGGCTAGTTGGCTCGCATTTATTATATCAGCTTTGTTTAGATAATAAAGCGGTAAAAGCAATTCATAGAAATAACAGCGATTTGCAAGCTGTAAAAAATGTTTTCAGTTATTATACTCAAGATTTTGAAACAATTTTCAATAAAATTCAATGGATTGAAGCAGATATTACGGATGTTTTTTCGTTAGAAATTGCTTTTGAAAATGTGACAGAAGTATACCATTCTGCAGCGCTAATTTCTTTTAATCCGAAAGATTATAAGGCAATGCGAAAAATTAATATTGAAGGCACTTCAAATATTGTTAATTTTTGTATTGCTGAAAAAGTTAGAAAATTATGCTATGTAAGTTCTGTTGCAACTATTGAAAAATCTATAAATAATAAAATTATAGATGAAGATTGCGAGTGGAATTCTGAGAAAAATAATTACGGTTATGCAATTACAAAATATGGTGCTGAAATGGAAGTTTGGAGAGCATCACAAGAAGGTGTTGATGTTGTAGTTGTAAATCCAGGAGTGATTTTAGGGGCGGGTTTTTGGCATAATGGACCAGGAGAATTGTTTTCAAAAATGTACAAAGGATTAAAATTTTATACTGAAGGAATTACAGGGTTTGTTTCTGTAAATGATGTGGTGAAAATAATGACAGGGCTTATGAAAAGTGAGTTAAAAAACGAGCGTTATATATTGGTTTCAGAAAATGTGAGTTTTAAAGAATTGTTTTTTCGAATAGCTAAAAATTTTAAAAAGAAAGCACCTTCAATAAAGGTTACAACACTAATGAGCTCTGTTGGTTGGAGCTTTGATAAAGTGAAATCTGCTATTACAGGGAAGCAACCAACGTTAACAAAACAAACTTCAAAATCTATTCACAACAAACATTATTATTCTTCAGAAAAAATTTCAAAAGCTTTAAATTTTAAGTTTGAACCAATTTCAGAAACTATAAAAAATGTTTGTGAATTGTATAAAAAAGAATTATTTAATTAGGTTTCTTTCTTTTGGTATTTTTTTACGAATAATTCTTAGTGAATCATTTTTTTTACGAGTAAGTGAGTCTTTTAATTTATTTTCATCGTCATACTGTTGTTTGAACGCTTTAAGACGTTTATCAACATCACCTAATATTTCATCGTAGTCATCAATTGTTGAAGTGTAGTAATAGTTACTTTCCTTAAAACGAGTTGTATCTATTTGATGTTTTTCAAAAACTAATTGGAAATAATTAACATTTCGTTGTAGGTTAATATTTTTAATGTTTTCACCGCCATTAGCCAAAAACAAATCGGTTAATAAATCAACCATTTGTTTTTTTGGTATTAAATTTTTAGGTTTTTTAATAATAGTATTACTAGTACAAGCGCCAAAAAAAATACTTAAAAACAGTATGTAAAAAACTTTATTCATTTGTTCTATTAAATAGTAATCGTTTACCTTTTACTGTATTATGGAATATTCCGTTATGGTAGGCTAAATGCCCATTCACAAAAGTATGTGTAATTTTCGAATAAAATGTGGTTCCTTCAAATGGAGACCAACCACATTTATACAAAATATTATCTTTAGTAACTGTCCAAGGTGATGAAATATCTACCAATACCAAATCTGCAAAATACCCTTTTTTAATAAAACCTCTTTTTTCAATTTTAAATATTTTTGCCGGGTTGTGGCACATTTTTTCCACTATTTTTTCAATCGAAATTTTTTCTTGTCTAAACGCTTGTAACATTGCTGGTAATGCATGTTGTACTAATGGTCCGCCACTTGGTGCTTTTGTGTAAACTTGTTGTTTTTCTTCTTTTGTATGTGGTGCGTGGTCCGTGGCAATCACATCAATTTTATCGTTTAATAAGGCTTTCCAAAGGCCTTCTTGATCTTTTTTAGTTTTCACTGCTGGATTCCATTTTATATATGTACCCTTACTTTTATAATCATCTTCATCAAACCATAAATGGTGTACACATACTTCAGCAGTAATTTGTTTTTTTTCTAAAGGGACTTTATTTGAAAAAAGAGTTGTCTCCTTAGCAGTTGATAAGTGAAATACATGTAGGCGAGCGCCTGTTTTTTTTGCCAAAGCTATTGCTTTAGAAGACGATAAGTAACAAGCTTCTTCGCTTCTAATTTTTGGATGTAATTCTATAGGAATATCATCTCCATATTCTTTTAAATAGGTGTCTAAATTCTTTTTTACAGTTGCCTCATCTTCACAATGTACAGCAATAAGCATTTTGGTAGATGAAAATATTTTTTCTAAAACAGCATCATTATCAACCAACATATTTCCTGTTGAAGAGCCTAAAAATAATTTAATTCCAGCAACATTTTTAGGATCTGTTTTTAATAATTCGTCTAAATTATCATTTGTCCCGCCAAACATAAATGAATAATTGGCGTAGGAACTATTTGCGGCAATTTCAAATTTATCCTCCAATAACTTTTGGGTAGTTGCTTGTGGAACTGTATTGGGCATTTCAATAAATGAAGTTATACCACCAGCAATGGCAGCTTTACTTTCACTTTTAATGGTGGCTTTATGAGTTAATCCAGGCTCGCGAAAGTGAACTTGATCATCAATAACCCCAGGGATTAAATATTTTCCTTCAGCATCAATTACACTTGTATCTGAAGATTTTGAGCTAATTGAAGTGTCTATATCTATAATATATTCGCCGTCAATTAATACATCACCTTCAAATATTTCACCTTCATTAACAATTTTGGCATTTTTAATTAGTATCAAACTCATAGTGTTTTTTTATTTTGGCAACCCTTGTAATTTCATTTTAATAACTCCAAACACAGCTTCTGAAATTATGGATCCGCTCATTTTTGAAGTTCCTTCTTTTCTGTCTGTAAAAATAACAGAAACCTCTTTGTGTTTAAATTTTCGTTTCCACGCCTTAAATTTCATTTCAATTTGAAAAGCATAACCAACAAATTTAATTTTGTCTAGCTCAATGGTTTCTAGCACTTTTCGTTTGTAGCAAACAAAACCTGCGGTTGTATCAAAAATGGGGATTTGGGTGATTATTTTCACGTATTTTGATGCGAAATAGGATAAAAGCAATCGTTTAATATCCCAATCAACTACGTTAATTTTATTATTTAAATATCTTGATCCTATTGAAAAATCGGCTCCATCAATAGCGCAAGCATTGTATAAATATATTAAATCTTTTGGATTATGTGAAAAATCAGCATCCATTTCTATAATATAATTGTATTTTTTTTCTAAAGCCCATTTAAAACCGTGAATATAAGCGGCACCAAGACCGTTTTTTTCTTTTCTAACTTCTAAAAATAAATTTGAAAATTCTTTTTGAAGTTTTGTTACAATTTTTGAAGTACCATCAGGAGAGCTGTCATCAACAACTAAGATGTCAAATTGTTTTTCTTGAGAAAACACGGCTTTAATAATAGCTTCAATATTTTCTTTTTCATTGTAAGTTGGAATAATAATTAGTGTATCTGACATATAACCTTATATATTCGGCAAAGATAAAACAATTTATTGCTAATTTTGCGTTAAAATAACTGCTAACTTAATGTTTGAGGCAACTAAAATAATACATCAAAATAATGATTGGATTACGCTGATTCTTATATTCATATTTATTGTTTTGGTGATAGTGAATTTGGTTTCAAAAGAAAGGTTGTCTCATGGAAATATTTTTTTTCTTTCAAAAAAATACCTTTCAATTTATTTTGGTAAAGGGAAGCCTAAACTTTTAAATTTGTTTCAAATAGCACTTTTTATTGTTCAGCTTTTAACATTGTCATTGTTGCTTTATTTGGCAAATTTGTATTTTCAAGTGCACACACAATTACTAAATTTTAAAAGCTATATTTTAATAGTATGTGGTGTAGGAATATACTTTTTATTTCGTTATTTGATTGGGCTTTTTATAGCTTTTTTATTCAATTTTAGGAACCAACATGGTAAAATAGTTTACCATAAAATAAACTATTTAAATAACTTAGTTTTATGGATATTACCACTTTTAATTTTCAGTATTTATGCTACTCAATATCAAAAAACATTTTTAGAAATTACATTTGTTGTATTTGTATTATTACTAGTTCTAAGGTATAGCTTAATACTTCTAAATAATAAAAAGCTCATTTTTAATAACTTGTTCTATTTTATTTTATACCTTTGCGCCCTTGAAATAGCACCTTTAATAATTGTTTTAAAATTAACTATTTAAAGATAAAATTGAAGAATATGAAAGTGAAAACTATATTAGTTTCTCAGCCAGCTCCAAAAGCCGAAAACTCGCCTTATTTAGAATTATCAGAAAAACAAAAAGTTAAAATTGATTTTAGACCTTTTATTCATGTTGAAGGGGTTTCAGCAAAAGAGGTAAGAACTCAAAAAATAGATTTAAATAATTATTCAGCAATTATTTTAACAAGTAGACATGCTGTTGATCATTTTTTTAGAGTTGCTGAAGAAATGAGATTTACGGTTCCTGATTCAATGAAATATTTTTGCGAATCAGATGCAGTAGCTTTCTATTTACAAAAATATGTGGTTTACCGTAAACGAAAAATTTATGTTGGCGGAAAAACTTTTGAAGAATTATCTAAAATGATAAAGAAACATAAAGACGAAAAATTTCTATTACCTTCTTCAGATAAATTAAAAGAAACTGTTCCTAACACGTTAAATGCTTTAGAAATAAATTGGGAAAGAGCTATTTTTTATAAAACTGTTATGAGTGATTTGTCTGATTTACAAGATGTTTTTTATGATGTTTTAGTGTTTTTCAGCCCTTCAGGAATTGATTCTTTATTTAAAAATTTCCCGGATTTTCAGCAAAAGAATACATGTATAGCTGTTTTTGGAAATTCAACTGTAAAAGCAGCAACAAATGCTGGTTTAAAATGTAGTATTCAAGCACCAACACCTGAAACACCTTCAATGACTATGGCGTTAGAAAAATATATAAAATCGGTAAATAAAAAATAAAAAAGTTTAAAGTAAATTATAAAAAAACCGAGTTCAACTCGGTTTTTTTATGCGAATAAATTTGTAAAAACGTCTTCAACTTTGGAAACTTTAACCAATTTAATATTGGGGTTAATTTTACTAATTTTATTAAATTTCGAGATAAATATTTTATTAAACCCTAGTTTTTCAGCTTCTAAAATACGCTGTTCTACTCTATTTACTGGTCGTATTTCTCCCGCCAAACCTATTTCAGCTGCAAAACAAAAATCTTGAGGGATTGCATAGTCTTCACTAGAAGATAAAATAGCACTTATTACCGCTAAATCAATTGCTGGATCATCAACTTTTATTCCTCCAGCTATATTTAAAAATACATCTTTAGCTCCCAATCTAAATCCTGCTCTTTTTTCTAAAACAGCCAAAAGCATGTTTAAACGTTTAGTGTCATATCCAGTTGCTGAACGTTGTGGAGTGCCATAAACAGCTGTACTAACCAGCGCTTGAACTTCAATCATTAATGGGCGTGCGCCTTCTAAAGTTGCAGCAATTGCAGTTCCACTTAAGTCGTCTTCTTTTTGAGAAATTAATATTTCGGAAGGATTTTCAACCTCGCGTAAACCTACATTTTGCATTTCGTAAATACCAAGTTCTGCTGTTGATCCAAAGCGGTTTTTGTTTGCTCGTAATATTCTGTACGTATGATTTCTATCGCCTTCAAATTGCAAAACAACATCTACCATATGTTCCAATATTTTTGGACCAGCAATATTTCCATCTTTAGTAATATGTCCAATTAAAAGTACTGGTGTAGCGGTTTCTTTTGCAAATTTAATAAGCTCGGCAGTAGTTTCTCTAATTTGCGAAATAGAGCCTGGTGATGCTTCAATATATGCTGTGTGCAAAGTTTGTATTGAATCTATTACTACAACTTCTGGATTGATTTCTTCAATGGCTTTAAAAATATTTTGAGTATTTGTTTCAGTTAAAATTAAACAATTTGTATTGGTATTTTGAAGTCGTTCTGCTCTCATTTTTATTTGAGATTGACTTTCTTCACCTGAAACATACAATACTTTTTTGGGAATTGTTAATGCAATTTGCAATAATAAAGTTGATTTTCCAATACCAGGTTCACCTCCTAATAACAACATAGATCCTTTAACTAAACCGCCGCCTAAAACTCTATTAAACTCATTGTTATTTGTTGAAATCCGATCTTCTTTATCAAATGAAATTTCATTTATTTTTAAAGCTTTATTGGGTTTTTTTATTGGTGAAGTTTGTTTCCAGTTTCTTTTTTCTTCTTTTTGAATAATTTCTTCAACTATGGTATTCCATTCGTTGCAAGATTTGCATAGTCCAAGCCATTTTGCATATTGCGTTCCACAATTTTGACAGAAAAAAGTTGTTTTAGTCTTCACCATTTTTTAATAAATTGAAAAGAAGTAAATATAAGAAGAATTCTTAGTTATTTTTGATATTTATTATAGATAGGAAGTAATAAAAAGGATAAACCACCAAAAACAATTACCATAATGGTTTGGGCGGTCCACATAATCCACCCAAAAGCACGAGCAGGATTATCATCTACATTGTATAAAATAAGTGCGCTGGCAACAAAAACGGGGTAGGTTCCTAAACCTCCATTTGTTAAAGCCATACTTAAGCCACCAACTACAAAACCAACAATAATGGCTGCTACAGGAAGGTTTGTAGTTTCTGGTAATGCAAATGTTACAGCGTAAAACATCAATACATACATTGTCCAAATGAATACTGTATGAAAGATAAACTTCCACTTTTTCTTCATTTTATAAATGCTTTTTACACCATCTAATAAACCACTAACAAAAGATACTATTTTTATAATAAATGGATTTTTAGATTTTTTTAAAAACCAATACGTTAAAAATCCAATAATAGGAAATACGCCAAAAAGAATGATTTTTGAATAGAGACTGCTTTCTTCTTCATCTTTAAAAATATAACTACTAATTAACTCTGTTTGTAAAAAGAAAGCGATTCCAATAATGCTAAATAACATAATTACATCGGCTACGCGTTCAGCAACAATAGTTCCAAAGGCTTTTTTGAAAGGAATATTTTCATATTTTTTTATGCTTGCAGCACGTGCAACTTCACCAGAGCGAGGAATTACTAAATTTAATAAATATGCGATTAAAACAGCCATAATACTATTGGCCAACCGCGGTTTGTAACCTAAAGGTTCTAATAAAAATTGCCAGCGATAGGCGCGAGATAAATGACTTAAAATTCCGAAAAGTAGAGAAAGAGCAACCCACCAATAGTTTGCTGTTCTAAATGATTCTTCAATAGATTGAATGTCATTGTCTGTTAACTTTGATAATGAATACCAAATTAAAAACACTCCCAATGCAATTGGAAGTGTTATAAAACTTATCTTTTTTAGTTTTTTAATCAATTTATGTTAGTGAATTGTCATTTTCGTTAGGGAAAATAAGTGAAGGTTTAAATGATTTTGCTTCTTCAAAGTCTAGTATTCCGTAAGAAATAATAATAACAATATCGCCTTTAGCTACTTTACGTGCTGCAGGTCCATTCAATGTAATTTCTCCACTTTTTCGAGGGCCTGGAATAGCATACGTTTCAAGTCGCTCACCGTTGTTAATATTTACAATTTGAACTTTTTCACCTTGAATAATATTTGATGCGTCCATTAAATCCTCATCAATAGTTACACTACCAATATATTGTAACTCGGCTCCAGTAACCTTAACTCTGTGAATTTTTGATTTTACTACTTCTATCTGCATGGTGCAAAATTAATAATTTTGTGTTAATCTACTCATATTTATAAACTTATATTATCAATAAGTCTAATTTTACCAGCAAAAACAGCTATAAAAGCTCTGTATTTTTTTTTGCTGTCTTTATTTTTAATTGTCTGAAGTGTATCTTCATCGGCAATTTCAAAATATTCTAGTTCTAATAAAGGTTGTTTTTTAAATGCTTCCTCTACCCAAAGTACAACTTTTAATGCATTTTTTGTGCCAAACTCTATTTTGGCTTGTTTTAGCGTTTTGTATATGAAAGGAGCTATTTTTCTATGCTCATTTGTCAGTCTGGCATTTCTAGAGCTCATTGCTAAACCATCATCTTCTCTATAAATTGCACACCCAATAATTTTTACTGGTATTTGGTGTGTTTTAGACATTTTTCTAATAATTTGTAATTGTTGAAAGTCCTTTTCGCCAAAATATGCTTTGTGAGGTTTAACAATTTCAAATAAACGTTTCACTATTGTTCCAACACCATCAAAATGTCCATCTCTAAATTTTCCTTCCATTTGATGTTCTAGCCCATCAAAACTAAAAGATTTTGATTGAATATTGTTGTTGTAAATTTCTTCTGCAGTTGGAGTAAATACTATATCACAAAAAACAGATTTTAATAATAATAAATCGGTGTCAATTGTTTTTGGGTAGTTTATTAAATCTTCTTGCTTGTCAAATTGAGTTGGGTTTACAAAAATACTTACTACTACAATGTCATTTTCTTTTTTTGCTTGCTTAATAAGCGATAAATGACCTTTGTGAAGCGCTCCCATTGTAGGTACAAAACCAATTGAAGTTCCCTTTTTTAACGACTTAATTTTTTGTTGTACCGATTTTATTTTAGCAAAAACTAACATATTGTTGTGTTACTGTATTGTAAATAAACGTTAAAAGCGTGCAAACTTACATTTTTCAAGCGAAATTCTACATAAATTTTTGTAATTTTGCATATTCTTTAAATATAGAGATGGTTTATGAAAGATAAGAGAGTATTGGTTGTTTCTTCAGAAGTAGTGCCATATTTACCGGAAAATGAATTATCAACAACCTCATTTGAGACTGCAAAAATGATTCATGGTAAGGGAGGTCAAACCCGAATTTTTATGCCACGTTATGGTTTAATTAATGAAAGAAGGCATCAATTACACGAAGTAATTCGTTTGTCTGGAATGAATTTAGTTATTAATGACATGGATATGCCGTTAATAATTAAAGTAGCTTCAATTCCTAAAGAAAGAATGCAAGTTTATTTTATTGATAACGATGAGTATTTCAAAAGAAAATCATTGTTTACTGATGAAGATAATAATTTGTTTAATGATAACGATGAAAGAGCTATATTTTTTGCAAAAGGTGTAGTTGAAACAGTTAAAAAATTAAATTGGGCACCAGATATTATTCACGTTCACGGATGGATGGCCTCACTTTTACCATTATATATTAAAGAATATTATAAAGATGATGCGTTGTTTTCAGGAAGTAAAATAGTTACATCAATTTACAACAATGGTTTTGAAGGTTCGTTAAATAACAAGTGTTATGAAAAAATTAAATTTGATAACATTGATGAATCTAAAATTAAAACAATCTCTAACCCAACGTATTCAAATATTTTAATAAATGCTATTGAAAATTCGGATGCAGTAATTAAAGCAAGTGAAGAATTACCAAGTGAATTAGAAGAATTTTTAAAAACAAGTGATAAACCTGTATTAGATTATTTTCATATCAGTGAATTTGATACTGCGTATACAGAATTTTACTTGAACAAAGTCTTATAATTTAATCATCAAAAATCTAAAATCACATATGACAACTAAAGTTGTAAAAGTTTTAAAATATGTAGGGTTTTTCTCTATAGTATTTTTTACAATAATTTCATGCGAAAAGGAAATAGAAAGTATAGGGGTTAATCTTATTGATAATAATAATTTTACGAGTGCAGATTCAACTTTTGAAGTAATAACTGAGAATGAAAATGTTGAGAGCGTTATTTCTAGTGGAGTTTCACAATATTTATTAGGAATATATTCAGATACTGATTTTGGCAAGTTAAAAGCTTCTATTGTATCCCAATTGTCACTTCCCGTAACGGGAGATTCTTACAGTTATGGTGAAAACCCTGTTATTGATTCTGTAATAGTTAAAATCCCATACCAATCTACAAAAGAAGACGATGAATCTGATGGAAAACCAAAATTTTCTATAGATTCAGTTTTTGGAAAGCCAGATGTTGAATTTAAACTAAGTATTTATGAGCTAACAACTTTTTTAAACACTTTAGATCCTGAAGATCCATCTAAGCCTGCAATTTATTATTCTGATAAAGAATTTTCAAAAGATGATTCACCACTATATTCAGGAAATTTTAAAGTGAATCCAAGTGATACAGTGTCTTACATAAAAAGGTATTTGGCAGATGGTGAAACTATTTTTGATAGAGATACCATTAAACAATCCGACTTAAGTCCAAGTATTAATATTCCTTTAGATGAAACTTTGATAAAAGAACTTTTTATTGACAATGTGAACGGTATAGACTTTTCATCTGTTGACGCTTTTCAACACAGCTTTAGAGGATTATATATTGAAGCAGAAGATGTATTGGGTAATAGCGCTTCACATTTACTATCGTTAAGTCTAGCGAATGCAAATATGACAATTTATTATTCAAATGATGAGGAAGAAGGTGTTGATCAAGATTTAAATGGTAATGGCATTAAAGATGAAGGAATTGTTAGAATTAAACAGAAGTACATATTTTCATTTGGCTCGGTAAAATCAAATATTTTAGAAAGAGATGAGAATATGCCAAAAGCCAGTGGAGATGATAAATTGTATGTGCAAGGAGCTGCAGGTTCAATAGCAACCATAGATTTATTTAGCGCTGAAGACATAGAAAATATAAAAAATGAAGTTTCATTTGGAGATTATGGATGGCTAATTACAAATGCTAATTTAATTTTTTATGTAGATCAGGATGCTTCAAGTACTCAAGGTGTTTCAAGCACTATTGTTCCAGAGCAACTTTTCTTATATAACTTTGAGGATAATGAACAAATATTAGATATGATGACTGAAGGTATAGCTGCAGTTGGTGGTGTACTTGAAAGAGATGAAGAAGGTGAACCGTATAGATATGTATTTAAAATTACAGATTACATATCAGAGTTATTAAAAAAATTGGATATAGGTGAAGAAGCCTCAGTTGACTTAGTGAAATTAGGTTTAAAAGTATACAATCCATCAGATTTACCTACTACCGTTTCCGATACTAAAATTAGAGATTACAGCTGGAGCCCGAAAGGAGTTGTATTGTTTGGACATGATAGTAGTGCTGGAGAAAAAAGAGTAAAACTAGAGATATCATATACATCGGTAGAATTAGGGAATTAAAAAATTGTTGAAATGTGTGGAATTGTTGGATATTTAGGATATAGAAAAGCATACCCAATTGTTATAAATGGGTTGCAAAGGTTAGAGTATAGAGGTTATGATAGTGCTGGAGTTGTATTAACAGATGGCGCAAAAGTTAGCCTTTATAAAACGAAAGGAAAAGTTTCGGATCTGAAAGAATTAGTAGCAAAGAACAATGTTGAAGCCCATTTAGCTTTAGGACATACTCGTTGGGCTACTCATGGAATTCCAAATGATGCAAATTCTCATCCACATGTTTCAAATTCAGGTAATTTAGTAATTGTTCATAATGGAATAATTGAAAATTACAATACTATTAAAAAAGAACTATTAGTTAGAGGTTATACTTTTCATAGTGATACTGATACGGAGGTTTTAATAAATTTAATAGAAGAAGTAAAAATTAAAAACAATTGTAAATTAGGAAAAGCAGTTCAATTAGCGCTAGCAAATGTTGTAGGTGCTTATGCCATTGCTGTTTTTGATATTTCAAAACCAGATGAAATTATTGTAGCTCGTTTAGGAAGCCCAATTGCAATTGGTATTGGAGAGAATAACGAAGAATTTTTTATAGCTTCTGATGCCTCGCCATTTATTGAATACACTAAAGATGCAATATATTTAGATGATGAGGAATTAGCTATCATTAAAAAAGGTGAAAATATTAGAATTCGTAAAATTCAGGACAATTCTATTGTTGAACCTAATATTCAAGAGTTAAAATTAAACTTAGAACAAATTGAAAAAGGTGGTTATGACCACTTTATGTTAAAAGAAATTCATGAACAACCTAATGCAATTTCAGATACATATAGAGGAAGACTTTTAGCAGACAAGGGCATTATAAAAATGGGCAGTGTTGATAATAACATTGCAAAATTTTTAAATGCAAATCGCATTATAATTGTAGCTTGTGGAACTTCATGGCACGCAGGTTTAGTTGCTGAATATTTATTTGAAGATTTAGCGAGAATACCTGTTGAAGTTGAATACGCATCGGAGTTTAGATATAGAAATCCAGTAATTAATAAAGGAGATATTGTTATTGCCATATCTCAATCAGGTGAAACTGCTGATACTTTGGCAGCAATAAAATTAGCCAAATCTAAAGGAGCTTTTGTGTTTGGAGTTTGCAATGTAGTAGGTTCATCAATAGCTAGAGAAACAGATACTGGCGCCTATACACATGCGGGTCCTGAAATTGGAGTTGCTTCAACTAAGGCTTTTACTACTCAAATTACAGTACTTTCTTTAATTGCATTAAAGCTAGGTAATTTAAAAGGGGAACTTTCAAATTCTGATTTTCACCAATACATACAGGAAATGAGTTTAATTCCTTCTAAAGTAGCAGAAACATTAAAACTTAACCCTATTATTGAAGAAATTGCTTCAATATATAAAGATGCTCCAAACTGTTTGTATTTAGGAAGAGGTTATAATTTTCCGGTAGCATTAGAAGGCGCGTTAAAATTAAAAGAAATATCATACATTCATGCAGAGGGTTACCCTGCGGCAGAAATGAAACATGGTCCAATAGCTTTAATTGATGAATCGATGCCTGTTGTTGTTATTGCTACAAAAAAGGGGCATTATGAAAAGGTTGTAAGTAACATTCAAGAAATTAAATCAAGAAATGGTAAAATTATAGCTATTGTAACGGAAGGTGATACTGTTGTAAAAGAAATAGCAGATCACACTATTGAGGTTCCTGAAACTTTAGAGGCATTCACTCCATTATTAACTACAATACCTTTGCAGTTGCTTTCATATCATATTGCTGTAATGAGAGGTTGTAATGTGGATCAACCTAGAAATTTAGCAAAATCTGTTACCGTGGAGTAGAACAGTTGGGGGGGAATCAAGTTTCCCAATGTTTTAGGGGGTTGAGAGAAAGGAAAAGTATTTCCCTTTGATGTTCCCGAACAAAAAACATTGTCCGAAAACATCAAAGGAATCTGAAAATGTACATCCAAATGATGAACATTTTCTACTGAGTCGTGGTCTAAAACAATCTTATCAATAATCCGATTTAGGATGGTCTTTTTATCTGAATCCCTACTCAACATTTGTCCTTTAAAGAATACCCCCAAATCATCAATAATGTCATGCCATTTCTGTTCTTTCCCGAGATTATTCAGGATA
>TARA_R110001583_G_C5670239_1_pt1 | contig 17736 bp, 16 predicted proteins | sample TARA_R110001583 | Tara Oceans TARA_R110001583 (sample SAMEA4398432) | marine metagenome | biome: Polar Biome; feature: [MES] marine water layer (ENVO:01000295) within the mesopelagic zone...; material: water (ENVO:00002006), including particulate matter (ENVO:01000060) such as...... | reverse complement strand
TTTCATGAGGGCTGATAACTTTCAACACTTAACCGGAACATAGCCGCCAAGACTGTATTGAGCCCAATATCGGACTTCTTAAATCGGGATCTGAAAGGCTCACCGTTAATGCTCAGAGTAAGGACAGATCGATCCCGTGTTCCCGTCCTGGAACTCCTCTCCTCTCTTCGCTTCTGCCGCACCTCAACTTGGTACCCCTCGGCTTCAGGCAAGGGAATGATCTGTTCCGCATTGAGCAGCAATTGATCACCTGAGCGATAGAGCCCAAGGCGAACACAGGTGATATCTAGATCCCTTTCGTTCAACCATAGAACCGACGTCGTGATCTCCTTAGAAAAGTCACCTGATGCCAAAATCATCCTTACGTTTTGGCCAAAAACATCTTCTTGAGGTTGATCCCAGCCAAGAAATTCCAGCAATGAAGACTCAGCATCTAATTCAGTCTCATGTGCTTGCAAATACCTGCGATAGGCGAATACCGCTTGGTCCCATGTCATGTTGGCGACCATGGACGCATACCTGATCGCTTGAAGCTCCATGTGCCCACCGTCACCGGTACGCTTTAGCTCGATTACGACCAGGTTGGCATTCTTATCGATAGCCAGCAGGTCAATCCGACGATTAGAGTCAGAGAAGTCACCAAACTCCTCAGCGATAACCAACGTATCTGGACTAATAACGGAGATATTGTGCTTTAGGAGCCGCTGAAGATCTTGTCTCTCCCGCAGGTTCTCATCTTGGAAACTGGTAGAGGATATCTGGACGAGAGATGAAGAAGTCAGTTGATAGAGAGGCATGGGCGTTCCTTGCTGGTTCTGCTGCCGATGACAGAATGGGCGGGCTTTTGGACTAAAAAACTATCTGCTATTTGTTCTTTATTCGCCTTCCTGATATTCGAGCAAATCAGACACTTTGCAATCAAAGAGCTTACAAAGCTTATCTAGCGCTTCCAGATCTATCCGCTGAGCTGTTTCTTTGTATAGAAGAGTCACAGTGTTGCGGTTGAGGCCGGTTTCCCTAGCAACATCCACAATCTTCATCTTGTGCTCACCCATGAGTCGCGCCAAGTGACACTGAATCACCTTTATTCCTCCAAAGCGGCTTTTTGCCATTTAAAATAACAAAAAGGCATTGCAAATGTTATTTTGCCACCTATAATGTCATTCAGGATGGCATTCTGTTACTGCGAATGTCTTTTGTTGATTTAAGGTATCACTAGGCAAGGAATATTGCGATGGATGATTCAAGGACTTATCTCACGACCGAAGAGCTTTCTGCACGTATCAAGTATGACTGCCGCACTATCCGGCAGCGTCTGAAGGACAGTGTGTTAATTGAGGGCCAGCATTACATCAAACCTTTTGGGCGCAGGAAGATTTTGTATATCTGGGAAGCGGTCGAGCAGGCGATGTTTGCCAAACAATCGGCCGATTCGATCACTATCCCCATGGCAAACGGAGCGGTCTGCAATGGGTAAGGTTCGCGTCCGAAAGGAGACGGGCAACCTGTACCTCGATTTCATGTATCTGGGGTTGAGGTGCAGGGAGCAAACGGCGCTGCCTGACACCCCTGCTAACCGGAAGAAAGCGGAGGCCGTTTTGCAGCGAGCCGAGGCAAAAATCGTTCTCGACCAGTTCGACTACGCTGAGCAGTTCCCTGGTAGTAAGAACGTTATAAAGATTCGAGAGCGGCTTGAAGCACTCGATACCCACACAGCATCCATCTTCAAGCTGACGAAGAAGGATGGCTGTCCGCTGTTCAACGAATTTGCTGAGCAATGGTTTGCCGAGATGCAGGTGCAGTGGCGCGCGTCCCATAGCAACAATGTACGAGCCATTCTTGATAGCTCGTTGAAGCCAATGTTCGGAAAGATGCTGCTGGATCAGATTGCCAAAGCTGATCTAATGGCGCATCGGGCCGTACTCGCTGGTCGACCGGGGCGAGGCAAAAGTGGCCTGATGTCTCCTAAGACGATTAACAGCCATATGGGCATCCTGCGGATGATTCTCACTGAGGCATCCGACCGCTTCGAGTTTGTCTCTCCCTACCGCAACATTAAACCTCTTAAGCTCCAGAAAATTCATATCGAGCCCTTCTCGCTCGATGAGGTAAACCGCATCATCGAAAAGGTGCGGGAGGATTATCGTAACTACTATACGTTGCGGTTTTACTCCGGGATGCGTACTGGCGAAGTGGACGGCCTCAAATGGGAATACGTTGATTTTGCTAGTCGGCAGATCTTGGTGAGAGAGACCCTGGTAAACGGACGCACGGAATACACCAAGACTAACGGGTCGCAACGCGAGGTACCGATGCTGGGGCCGGTTTTTGACGCTCTCGATGCGCAGTTTCAAAGCACGGGGAACCGCAGTCAGTACGTGTTCTGTAACCGAGAGGGGGAGCCGCTGGATCACTGCAATGTGACCAAGCGCGTCTGGTATCCGCTACTCCGGCACCTGGGGCTGAAGAAGCGCCGTCCGTATCAAACACGACACACCGCAGCGACGCTGCTTCTAGCCTCTGGTGAGAATCCTGAATGGGTTGCCCGTGTGTTAGGGCATACCTCTACCGAGATGCTGTTTCGTGTGTATTCCCGCTACATCCCCAACCTTACTCGCCAAGACGGTAGCGCTTTCGAGCGTTTGGTGGCTAGCCGATAAATCTAAATGGAGAAATCATCATGATGACTTTTAATCCGCAATTCATCGACCAACAGGATGTTCAAGACGTGGCTTCACTGCTGATGGAACTGAACAATATTTCTACAGGGCGAGATGTCGTCTGGCTGCTAAACGATGGGCAGGCAGCCGATAACCAAGAGGCGATCGAGCGCTGGCTTCGAGCCGAAGTCTGGCAGCGTCTGATCAACCAGGAACGGATTGATCTGCAGTCGTTGGCCGAAGCGCTTCTTGATCGCCTTAATACCGCGCTCTGGGAAGCGCAATCCTGAAGCGTTTTGTTGGTAGCCAGAGTTTGGCATCGCGCTAAACTGGCTTTGTAGCAGGGAGACAGCAATGAACGAGATGATACTAGTTGGTTTGCAATGGCCGCCTATGCGCTGCTGGCCCGGTTAAGTCCACAGAACAAGGAGCATTAATTGAGATGGCAAAGATTACCCAGCCTATAACCACGAAACAGACGGTTGCGATAATCTGCGACCGTTGTGATGACCGTATCGAGGCGAATACACCCGCTTTTGAAAGCATCACTCGGATACGACACCGGTGTGGCTATGGCAGTGTCTGGGGTGACGGTACTCAGGTCGATGCGGATCTATGCGAAGCCTGCTTAAAAGCATTAATCGGCGACTTTGGCAGGATTAATGATCAGCCAGCTCTCAAGCGTCTCCAAGGTAGCGTACTTAGCTACAACAAGCCCACAGAGCCGCTTGGCGAACAAGATTGGAAGGGCTTCTTTGACTCAGGCGCCTCGGTCAGCTCCGATATTATGGCTGAGCGCGATCAGCCAGTGGCATCAAATACCACTGTGGATATCGCGAACCAGCTTCTGTCGGCCATTCAGCATGCATTCGACGCCCACATTATCCATCCTAACGAACCCCAGGATACTGTGCGTTTTTGGGATGGTGAAACACCTTACCCCGTACACCCAACGTGGTGTGCGATGACGCTGCTCTGCGAAACGACCCTTGATCGGGAAACTCGTCTTAATGGCGCAATTGCCCTGCAGTGGCACGATGTTCTTGAGGATACGCAGTTGCCTTTGCCGGAGGGCACGCCGCCTGCTATTGCCGAGTGGGTTAACAGCATGACGTTTGGCAGCTTTTCTGAAGAACGCGAGCAGGTGTGGTCACGTACACCCGTCGTGAGGTTACTGAAACTGGTCGATAAAACCTCGAATCTACTGGATTGCAGCTGGATGAAACCGGAAAAGAAACGCCAATATGCCTTGTTCACCACTATGCTGGCTGATGACGCGGAAGCGAACTTTGGCGAACTTAATATCGTAAGGATGGCGCGAACGTTAGTCGCCCCGATTCTGGCCAGTGATGAATCGTTGCTGAGCTGAATATGCTGAATGGAGTAGTCGCTGATGACAGCAATAGTTTACATCGACATGGATGACACGATTTGTCATTTTCGCACCGCGTTCGAACAGGCGGTTGCAGCTAACCCGGCAATACAGTTTCCCCAATCGCAATATGGCTTCTTTGAGAACCTGGAGCCAATCGAGCATGCCATCGCGAGCATCGAGTCATTGCTCGCCGATGAGCGTTTTGATCCCTATATTCTCACCGCACCATCTATTCGAAATCCGCTCTGTTACACCGGCAAGCGGGTATGGGTTGAGCGGTACTTAGGGCTAGATTTTTGTCATCGGCTAATCATCAGCGCCCGCAAGGACCTGCTTAAAGGCGAGTATCTGATCGACGATTACAGCGCAGGAAAGGGCCAGGACACATTTGAGGGGCAGTTGATCCATTTCGGTAATGTAGACTTCCCAGATTGGCCGACGGTGATGGCGCATCTTGATCAACAGCTATGCCTGTGATCCACCTATCAAACTGAACCAGTAGCCTGATTATCTGCCATTTTTTGGCAAACATGTAGTGTGTAGTATATAGTACACATATGTTAGGAAGCACACTGAGACAGCAGCGCGAAGCGCTCAAAGCCACCGATCGAGCCTATTCGTTGCGCCAGGTGGCTCTACGGGTGGGAATCGAGCCAGCGTATCTGAGCAAGATCGAGCGGGGCGAAGTGCCGCCGCCCGGTGAAGAGACCATCAAGAAACTGGCGGCGGAGCTCAATCTGGATGCCGATGTATTGCTGGCGTTGGCCGGTAAGGTATCTACGGACCTGCAGGATGTGATTCGCAAGCGCCCCCAGTTATTTGCCGAGCTGATTCGTCAACTCAAGGAAGTACCGGACCATGCCGTTCTCAGTGTGGTGCGTGAGGTCTCCGACGGAGATTGGTGACAGTCAGCCCATGATATTGCAAGGAGCACACACATGATTGAACTCAAGAACAATCAACTGGTTTTTCGGTTTCCCGAAGTCCATCGCAAGGCGGTTGGACGGATCGATTTCATCAAGACCCTGCGTATTCCCGACGATGGCCGTCACTACCCTTTGCCAGCGGGCATTGGTCGTTTTCACCTTGAACACCTAGAGGACCATGCCGAGCGGGTGCCGGCACATTGGCTCAAACGCGGTGGTGCACTGTTGCCGATGTACCAGTCCGAGGCGCTGTGGATCAACTTTACCGGCGGTTACCCCATGGCGATCAAGATCGCCACCGGTAAGATCAACGCCGTCACCGGTGAGACCTGGACCAACACCCTCAGCAGCGATCCACAGGATTACGTGGTGCTGCCCGAGCAGCCTTGGCTGGATGGTTACGCAATTGAGCGCGGTACTGTGCGTCAGTTTGTCGCTACCCAACTAGGCAGGGGCGAGACTGCCGAGGAGCAGATCACCGGAAAAGCCGAGTTCGGCGGCATCCAGATCATAGCCTTCCCAATGAAAGCTGAAGTCTATAAAGAGCATTTCGAGCGCCCGAGGGATCAGGATTTCGAGTGCCTGGACATGCCAATGTTTTGTCGCAGTGCGCCGGATTCAGCCGCAGAGATGGGCATCGCGCCCGGGGGTCGCATTAAGCAAGAGATTTATGACGACGAGTACGGCTTAGAGGCTTGGGATCTCAGTGCTGGTACGCGCTGCTTTCTGCACACCGTCAACAGCGAGCATTGGGAGGCGCTGACTGGGCTGGCCATGCCCGATAGGCCGATCACCGCCAAACGCTATAAAGAGGCCGGTATCCCTTGGTTTGAGTATTACGCCGAGGATAAAAAGCCGTTGCCTGGCAGCAAGCTACTGAAATCACTGAAGAGCTTGGGGCAAAAATCCGAACCTGCCACCGCGGTGGAGATCGGTGAACCAATTACCCTCGAACCGATCATTGCCCTATCCCTCCAGGGGCGGGTATCCGACGGCGAATTTTGATCGTTTCTAAGGCGGGTTGACCTCTACTTTTAGCATCAGCGAAAAAAGCAGGGGCTAGCACAATGACAGAAAGGGATATCTGAATGCTATTATCGATTACGCCGAGTGCTTTGGCCCACGAGATTAGCCGTGCCAAAAGACGCGTCTACTATGCTGCTGCCGGCATCGACGAGGTGACGAGTCAGACGTTAATTAAAGCGATGGCTGAGCACAAGGATCTAGAGGTGATTGTCGTGGCGGACTGCTCTGCCCATGCGCGACGCCTTGGATACGGTGACCAATCAAGTTTCGCGCCTCTCATCAAAAATGGGGTAACGATCTACCAGCTTCCCGATATTCGGCTATCCGCCTGTATCGTTGACGAGATGGGGTGGGCATTTGCCGTGCCGCCGATGTTAGTGGAAGACCCCAACGGTCAGCATGGGTTGAATGGTATTGCCCTTCACCGAGAGCAAGTGGAACAGATCGCCCAGCAGATGGCACTGATGGCGACGCCTTCCTCTCAGGAGGAGTCGACCGACCAAGACACAGGCAATACCTTGCAACCCATCCAGCTGACGGTGGCCAAACCACTTTCCGACCAGCAATTGAACACCATCGAACAGGACCTGGAGCGCAATCCTCCGCAAAAGTTCGATGTGAGCCGTCAGGTCAACGTTTTTAACAGCCGTATTGAGTTCGTTGAGCTTGAAATGGAAGGCGGCCATATTGACCGGCATACCTTCAAATTTCCTAAAGAGATCAAACAGCTACTGTCCAATGACAAAGAGGCTCAAGAACGTCTTTCCGCAAGCTATAAGCTGATCAGTGCCGGCAGTAAGGCCTCATCTAAGCCGCTGGTTGAACAGGTCGATCGACTGCGTGCGACGTTCCTCAAACCGATGGGGAAAATGGGGCGTGTGATTCTGCGGGCGCAAAAGGAGAACTATGAGAAAGGGCTGGCAGATACGCGGGAGATGATTGATCGCTACAAAAAAAACCTGAGCCAGGACCTTACCAAAGAGCTTGATAAATCCAAGAAGAACCTTATTCGGGCGCTGGCTGACCGGGTCAAGGCTAACCCGCCGGATGATCTTAAGTATGGGATAGAGGGGAAACGGGTCACGAAAAAAGATGCCGAACGCTATCTAGGTAATTTGTTGGAGCGCTATATGCCGACACCGGATCAGCTGATAGCCGATATTAAACTGCACTCGCATTACAAGGCTGTGACGTATGAGATGCTGGATGACGCGGAGTTCAAAAAACAGTTGAAGCTTCAGTACCCTCTCGCAGAATGGGACAAGCCGATGGATGAATATACCGCGGCCAAAGCGACCGAGCAGACAGAGCTGTCCTTCTAAAATGACAAAGTGCAGTTGGCCGAAGCCCAAAAGTCCGCTCCATGATTAGCCTTCGCGGCAAGGGGGGTTGGGGTTCTGTGCGGTATCCACCCGACTCACAGCCTGAACATGGTTAACGGGCAGTGATTCGCCAGTAAATGCTCTTGAGTGATCGCTAGTCGATGTTTTTGAAGATGGGATGCGATATCTTGGATCCATGCCTGTTTGCCATTGAGGATCTCCCTTAGCTGGGGAGCTTGATCAAGATATACCTCTAGTTTATTAAAGCGTTCTACAAATTTAGAGCCAGCTATCAGTAACTTCCAGTCGCGAGGCACGAACGCATAATCGCATCCACTTCGAGCCGCCATTGCTAGACCGGCGGGGTCGAAGTCAAAGAATGCGTAGGTTGCCACCCCCGCATCAGCAGCCCGCTGAACCAAGTCAGAAACGATAGAAACATCACTACTATGTCCGCGGTATACGAATAGTGCCCCGGTGCACATCTCGGGCAACAGAATATCAGCCCAGTACCGAATAGCAGCTCCGTTTTCTATCACTACGATTTGATCAATCTTGGAAAGATCAATGGCATCACCGGGTACGGAGAGCATAGTAGCTGGTGGTGTAAATGCGTCACCCGATAGCGTCGGGATAACTAGTCCTTTCCTTGCTACCTTTATTAGGCCGGCAAAGACCCCGACCGATGAAAGTTTTTCGTCGGAAGAGGTTCGCGCTATAGTCATTCGATCGCCGCTAAGATCAGCGGTTAAGGCTTCGATGCCGGCGGACGCGCTGACATGTTGTTGCAAGCGTTCAATTTCTCGTGAAGTAAAGTGGATCTTCTTACCTGCCGCGCGACCAATGGCTTCTTCCGAATGGATGCGTTGCCAAGTCTTGTTAAGCGGTGCAGTAAGCTTGCCCGACTGCAACAAGCGCTTAATGGCGCTGATCTCACCACGCGTGATCTTGCTAGACATGTTGCCTCCACTCCAGCAGCACATCGTCGACCTCATAGACATTTGGGAACAAACGGTCACAGCTCTCAGCGTAGTGAATCCTGTAGCGCTCCCTCACATCAACCGGTTGAGCTTGAAAGGTGTTTACAAGGGTGAGCAGCCAAAGATCCGGCGAACAGCCTAACGCTTCATCCGGGTTCATTTCCTGATATTCAAGCAACAACTTCTTGGCGGACAGGGGGGATTTGAGTGCCTTTGCATACTCAAAGCTTTTAAGGGCTAGCTCATAGAGCGGATTTGGCTCCGGATCGGCTTCCCTATCCTCTGTAGCGTCCTGTACCGCGGTATCCTCGCCAACCACCCACCGAGCCGCTGGTTCTTTACTGATCCTGAGCCCGCGGCAAAGCGCCGATAGAGCGTCCACTTGCTCGGCATCCTCGATATCTGCATAGACCTTTCCTAGCAGGGAGCGGCTGACATTGAGAGCTTGCGGCATGTGCGTCAAGTCGCCGACATCAGGCATAAACCCTCGATCGCTGTCATAACGGGAGGCGAACCGATTAACCATCTGCGACAGGTGCTGATCCTGCCGAATCTTGTGAAGGATATCCCCCAACCGGTGAATGGCATGGATCAGTTCCTTGTTGCACTGCTCGATGGCCTTCGGCAGCCGGAACAACAATAGTCGACGCAGTAAAGGATCGGCGCCGGCATCACGCTCGAATTGCTCAACCCGAAAGCTCTCAAGGATATCGTTCAACTTCTTCGCGCGATTAATTACGCTTACGTTCTCCCGGGCGCGGGTATTAAGATCCTTTACGTAGGCGAACCCGCTGGTGATATAGAAACTGAACTGCACAATCGAATGACGCAGCGCTTCAATCAGCTCAAAGCAGAGTTCCTGCACACGGTCACTGTATAGCTCACGGTCCTGTGCGTTTCCCTTGAGCTTGGATTCCTTATAGAACCCCATCTGTTCCTGCAGAGAACGCCAAAGTTCACCAATGGCCTCATCAGCGACAGAGCGTCTAAAATCGCGCGTCACTCCGCCTAGAAGACGAATCAAATCACCGTTGAGCCGGATATCCTCGTTATCGTCATAGCGCCATGCCAGGTGATGCTTTAACAGCGACTTGATAACAGGCTCGTTTTCCGCGGTATCGGCCACCTGGCCCCGATGGTTCAGATAGGCATCCAGGATCGGGTCCGCATGAAATCCAAGCGCCTTGAGGGCTTTTACGCCGTCGCTGCTGCTCGCCATTAGATAAGACCCATCTGCTCAGAATCAGCTTCGTCACTGTCATCCAGTGACTCGTGCATCTGGATAAACTCCATGGTGTCGTACAACCAGGACCACTTTCCGGTGGCCAGGAAGGTCGCGCCGCTCTTGCCTCGGGCCAGCAGATACCCCTCCTGACGCAGCTTCTCCGTTATTTGGCTAATCTTGCCCTTGCCATCGTTGGCCGAGGATTTGAAGATGCCCCCTTTGCAGAGTTCATCTAGTTCGGCGGCTTGCACCGGTGAGTTGGCAATCGCCGCGACCAGTTCGGGTTCATTCAGGATATCGCCGCTCAACAGCGGGCGCCCAGAGTTTGTACAGGACATTACCAGCCGCAGCCACTTGACCAGAGCCTCCAGATCGCCCACCAACAAACGGAACTGCACCTTGATGGCCTGACGGGCTTCGGGCGTGTTGGGATCGCTGTAGCAACAAGTGAACGCCATACCGTCCTGGGTGATACGCACTGAACGGTCCAACCGGTGGAGGTACTGGCGGATCTCTGCCAGATTGTCTTCGCGCTGCAGATAGGCATAGTGGTGCTCATTGGCAGCTTCGCAGATAATGTTGCCGGCAAGCAGCCTTTTCACGATGGCTGAGAAAGTTGAACCGGTATTACTCATGGGTCACGCCCTCCTCGATAGTGCACACCGTTGCCGCGAGGCCAGAGCTTAGACGGGCCAATAGTGGATCATCCGCCGATACATCGTCTTCCGCGGCAGCCCGGTAAAGTCGGATGCCATGGGAGCGATCCAAAGACAAACGGTTATCAAAGTGCCGGAGCATGTTCGGGTCCGCGCTAGGGAACGCACTGAACATGGCGATATTCTCTTCCTTCATCATCGCGAAGAGCCGCGCGACGTTATTTGGGCTTAACACGGCTAGCTCATCAATCGGCCAGGTGAGCTGAATTGTCCGATCTGGACACAGGTAACGGCTCATGCCGATAAACACGACACAGATCGCCAGGAAGCTCAGGCCGTTACTCGACGAATCGTTGAAGTCACGGTCGTTTCGGATCCGAATATGCCGGTCGTTCTCGACCATGCTTATTTCCATGTCGACCAGTGAGTTCACATCCTGTGAAATTTTGGCTTCCTGCAATGCATCGCTGGCCACCTTTAGAGTGTCGATCAAACTATCACTGGGCAGCCCGCGGTCCATCTCCGACTGCCACTTCATCCACTCCTCGTTGAATGCCACCAACGGCTGCCAGTAGTCATCCCCCTCCACACGGGAAGTAATACGCACGGTAATGTCGCTGAATGACGAGATACGCTGGTTGGTGTTGATCTTGCGCTTAAGGTCGCTGGTGACGCGCGACACCTGCGAGTTCAATAGTTTCAGCGTCCCGTAATACTCGTGGATGGAGTTCCCCACCGCGCGGATATCTTCAATCAGGATTTCCTCAATCTGAGGTATCTGATCTTCCAGCAGCGACAGCAGGTCGTCTGGCTGCTCCAAGCGGAAGTTCTGAGAGAATTCATCGTACTGGGAGTGCAGCTTGCGCGCTGCAATCAACTGCTCCCACGCATTAAAGATACGGCTGTCGGAAAAACGCTGTATCAGGCCGGTGGCCGACTGCACTCGCTGGTCGACGCGCTTTCGTAGTTCCGATTCCTGAGATGAAAGATTCGTCAGTTTCTCCACCAGCAAAGTCGTACTGGTATCGCTTTCATCCTGGTGCTGCCCGCCCGGGAAGGTGATATCAATACTGGACAGCAACTGATCGGCGGCATCAATGATATCTGCCAACTCTTGGACTCGCACACCAGTCCGCTTGATATCTGCTTCCAGGTCAGCCTTGAGGCTCCTGTACGCGAGTTCCTTACGCGAGATCTGCTGCTCCGCATTTTCCATGTCGCGCTTGGCGCCGGCCAGCATCGCTGAAAGCGTGCCGATACGTTCCCAATCGCGCTTCAACCAGTCGTTGTAGCGGTCAATAAGAGAACCGTAGCCCTCGACTTCACTAATCAACAGCTCGCGCTGCTCACAATCCTCTCGAGCCGCCTTGATGGTCCTGGGATCAACACCCTCTGCACGGTATTTTTCGTCGAACGCGTCACGAATCCGTTTTTTATCGATAGCAAAGTCTCGTTCGAGATCCGCTTTCTCTTTATTCAGCGCACCCAGTTTAGAATCCAGTTCACTGATAGTGATGCTGTGGCTGCTGAGTAGCTCCTGAACCTGCTCCTCGCCTCGAACCTTGATGGCGTGTAGATTCTGTTTGATCTGCGCTTCGAGGGAGTCACGCTCGGATTCGATGCCGCTCAGTTTGGCCTTGATGGCTTCAGCGCGTTTCTCTTGGGCTGCTTTGACCCGGCTGCGTGTTTGATTCAGGTCGGCAAAGGCTTCTGACTTATGCTGCTGGGCCTGCTTCGCTTGAAGTTGCAGTTCGTCCGCTTTTTTCTTCGCATCCTTCAGCCGCCGGAGTGCCGCGGCTGCGTTCTTCTCAGCCGCATCCTTAGTGCCCCGGCCGTTCTGCATATCGAGTTCGGCTTTGTCCAGCTTCGCACGAAGGACCGACTCGCTTTGTGCAAAGTCTGGGGTGTCGATCTTGGTCAGATCCAATGTCCAGCCAAAGACAGTCTCGCAAGAGGCATCGTAAACCGGACTGAGGTCCTTACGCTGTAACAGTTGCGGCTGGATTACTCGGCCAAGCGATTCAGCCCACGCAGGATCTTCACGGCGCAACGCCGCCAGCAGCGTTTTATCGTCCGGCGCGACTTGTGCGCGAAGCTCGGCACAGCGCTGCTCTGTCTGCCTGAGTTCCTTGGCTGCCGCGTCCACACGATCCACCGCCTGCTGATGCAGTTTATTTTCTTGCTGCACGACATCATGCGCTTCATGGAAGGACTGTTCTGCGCTGTCGAGAGTTAGTTCTGCATCCTCAACCACCATCTCAGCCCGGCGGATTTCTTCCTGATCTTCTGCGGTAATAGGAACACTTCTGGATTCGGCATCGGTGACCCAGTATTTCTTCTTGAGCGATTCAAGCCGATTACTGTCAGGCCCCGTAGCGTATGCTTCGAGGTCGTCCTCTTGCGACCGCCGGATAGCATCTCGCTGGGTTTCATACCGACTGTTCGCTTCATCACGCTTGTCGCGAGTTGTGGAGACATCGGCCATCATCCGGGTCACATCTTTGTTGTGCTGCCGCTCCAGCTTGTTCAAGGCATGTGACAGTTCATTTTCCAGCGAGCTGTGCTGCTCGGTGAGGAGTCGTAAAGTCTCTTGCGCGCGAAGATGCTGGTCACGCAGACTTGGCAGCCTCTCGAACTGGATACGCTTGTTGATGATATCCAGGCCGTCCCACTTATCCTTTGCTTCGTAGATATCGTTCAGTTCATCGTTGGTAGTGTCCTGCAGCCGCTTAGCCGTATTCAACTCTATCCGGAGCTCGGACATCTCGCTCTCGTATTCGTTTCTGGCGACTCCCAGCTTGGCATTGTTATCGGCTCGCTGTTCTTTCAGCGCCTTCAGGACATCTTTCTCAGTCGCAACCCGGGTGGCCAGGTTTACCGCGTTCGATACAATGAGTGCAATGGTCGACAGGCGCTCCCGGTGGGTACTCACGCAGTCAATAATACTGGGCTGGTGTGCCCGGAATTCGTTGAGGCTGCGGATATTGTCGACGATTGTTTTATCGCGAAACTCAGGTTTCTCGCGCATGTAAATGTCTTCAAACATCGTCGAGGAAATCATGGCTTTGAATTTACCGAACATCTCTGATCGCTTGAGAAGCGCAGTGGTCATCTCATCAAGATGTGACATGCGCGCCTGGCTGTGACCCAGGCAGTATTCCTGCGCCATGCGTCGGAAAGCTGCTGTGTTGCGCCCTCCTTTGGTTAGTAGGCGCTTGTCGTTCTGAATAATCGCCCGGTACTCGGTAATGACGTCAACCTGCTTCGAACAGCCAACACCGAGGAACTTTATTTCAGAAATAACATCGCTAACGGCCGAGCCCTGAAGGAGCATTTCCCTGATCGGATCCATAAAGAACGATTCAGCGAATGATGCCGATATGAAGCGGTAGACGAGCTTGTTAGTTCCGGCTGAGTGCCTGTACATCACCGCACAGCGCGGCCCATCCTCTCGAAGGTATTCGAACGCGATCAGGCTGGACGGGTGAGGGAGATAGAAATCCAGGAAACTCAGCTTGTCCGCGGTGCGCTGAATCAGTCGATCCGGTTCTTTACCGTAGAAAATTGGAATTAGGTTTAGGGCGGATGTTTTCCCGGCTCCGTTGTCGCCACTGGTGTTCGTATGTCCGGCGCAGGGAAGTCGTACAGTTTTGCCAGTGATGAAGGTGTTGTGCAGAACTATCTGTTGCAATCCCAGCATGCCAATTCCATATTCATTTCCGTTTGAGTTTGATCTGCGAACGACGGCGCTGGCTTAAAAACAGATCTTTAGCCTTCCTGGTATTTTATTGTGCTAGGGGGTACACCGTCTAAGCTTATGTATTGCTTAGACTATACCGAAAATAAACCTTAACCAATTGTTTTGTGTGGTATTGCCCCTTTGTCAGTAATTGGCTCATTGAATCGCCATAATTTGCTAGACACAATCTACTGATACTTTCGTCCTTCGTGCTCTAACCAGCCAGGCTCATGACGCCCTTGAGGATCATGATGCGTCCAATGCAGCACACCACCCTTGGCATTCCACTCATACTCACCATTGAAAGAAATCAGATCACCCTTTTGCAACGTATGAACTCGTGACGCCAGATCGATGTTATGCGCGACCAACAGTGTCTGCCCAGTAGACAGACGCAAGATGAATTTCTGGTGACGGCTTCCATCCAGATCATCAGGTAAAACTTGGACGACCACTCCAGATCCAGAGACTTGTAGATTACTCTGCCGGTTCTGGAAAGCTTGCTGGATGACAAGACCTCCAGAGTCCGCATGCGCAGGGCTAGACCGAACAAGCTCAGAACGACTTTGAAAGTCGTTGTAACTAATAAAACCTAGAATACAGGCAATCAAAATTGCCGTAACAAGAGGCAGAACTCTTGATCTGGTCTTAGTGGGTTTGGGGTTGTGATGCTTTTTTCGGGGCGGCTTCGCAGGGCTGCGTGCTAGCCCTTCGATATTGGTGTCACCGGCGCGGCTTCGTCCGTCCTTATCTTTCATCGGCTGAAAATGGATAACATCGCCTACACGAGGTGATCTAGGGATGTTACCGAAGTCACGTATATGGACGAAAATGTCTTGCCCACCATGATCTGGCTTGATAAAGCCATAGCCCTTGTCTTCTTTCCAGGCCTTCAAAATCCCTTTCTGCTGAGTCATATACTGACAGGTCCCTTCGATTGATATGGCCACAAAACCTTGAAGCCACTTTACACGCTCACAGTGTTCCAAAGAACACTCGGTTCAATCATTATCAGGAGCAGGTACAGCCAGCCCAGCACGATTCAAAATGCCCTTTGAATATCCTGAAGCAGGAACTGAACATCTCTTGCTCCAAAGATCTTCGCTATCGACCAACAATCTAAATCTTGGTTGAAAGCCCGGTCCCGGAACTTCTTTTTCGGGTCACCACCATTGATCAGCATGATTTCAAACAACTTTCTCTCGTCATGCTCAGCAGCAAGCATTAATGGTGTGTGGCCGGGCTGTGGGCTCCTATGCTCTGCATTTACATCTGCGCCAGCTTCAATGAGCCTCCGGGCGATGAGTCGTAATTCATCTAGCCTCATGTGCTGGCAAATTCTTTCTGTGACTAATTTGAAGTAGAGCTCTTTGAGCTTAATGGCTATCTCGTTAGACGTAGCCTGGTGCAAGAATTCCTGTTGATCTTTCAGAGTGTGCCCTGCTGCTCCGGCCAAATAGCGCCTGATGGAATCCAGAACCTCAGGAGTCTTTGGCATCGCTTTCTGGACGTCAATGTAACGTTCCGGATTCTTGAGAATACCGATGTACTTCATGCATACATTCAGAGGCGTTTGTTCATCGGTTTCGCCTCGACCGTTGGTATCGGCACCTAGTTTCAGCACTTTTTCGACTATAGTCAGCCGGCCAGTCTGCACGGCCGAAATGATTGGCAGTAGGCGCTTTTTCTGAGTGCGCATGTTGATAATTTCTGAATCGTGCTCGAATGAGCTAACTAATTCAAAAAAACGTTCATCCATCGAACGAGGAGGCAGCTCAGTCACATTCATTGCCTCCAGAGCCATCAGCACCGGTGTGTCGCCGACATCGGAGGCGCAGTTCACCGTAGCACCTGCAGTAATCAGCTGTTGGACCGCAGCGAAATTATCCAGGTCTATAAACCAAACAAGTTGAGGAAGTTTCTTCTGCCATGTATCCCCAACAGAAATAATCTTATCTAGAAGCTCTGTATCTGGTTTGATCGCCTCTGGATTAGCACAAATCAATGGGCCAATTCTTGGGAGAGGGAGATCAATGAGATACCCTGGGAAAAATCCCTGAGCTGGGAATACCCGCGCAAACTGTGCTTTCCACATCTCAATTTCCCACTCTTCAACGCTATCGAAAAATTTATTCGATGGCTCTGAAGTGGTTACTGAGGGAAGGTCGTAGCTGAAGGTTAGGCTTGCCCATTTGAGGTGTTTAAGAAACACCTTATCAGGTCGTCGCTGATGGGCTGCCACAATGAGCGCTTCCTTGATGATCTCATATTGGTTTTCGCCAGCGCGGAAAAGGCAGCCATAGAACGCTTTTTTATAGAAGTCAGAGGCTTGGTCTAGCTGACCGGACAATAGGTGCCACCGAGCATCATGCCAGTCCAGCCAGTACGTAGTATGAAAACCAAAAGAAACCTTCGCTAATTGTTTCCTGCAGTGATCGATGCATTGTTTAAGCTTGTTTCGATCATCGGCATGTTTTGGAGCAGTTCGTAACAGCCTGTGCTGGATGAAGGCAATGTCTGATATCCAGTTACCGATGTTCGCCTGATAGTGTATTTGTAGCTGTTGAGCAGCGGCTGCGACATCGATCGACTGTTCATCGCCCAAAAGGCTATGTCGGACAGCATTTAGGAAGTTGGCTGACAGCTCGTTTCTCTTAAAGACTTCGATGCCACGTGCGAGCATCATCAGGGTTTGCAAACGTTCCCAGTTGATTTGGTCATAAGCTGGCTTTTCCGACCAATCCTTGAGGAGTTTGATAGATTGGCTCGCAGGAATTTCATCTCCGCGACGCCAGGCTGAAAGCCGGTCTCGGCGCTCTTTAATCTTATTCAGAGATCGTAGATAGCCTTCCCAGGAGGGTTCATGCTTGATTATCCAACATAGAATAACATCGACCGCAGTATCGTGACTTCCGACTAATGTAATAGGCTCTGGACCACCTACCACTCGGTGGATTTCGATCAACAGATGCGCGAACCGATCCTTAAAGAAGCCCTGAAGCAGTACTGGCAACATTTTCTCTCGGGTAATGCCGTCTGCTGATACCGAACCAATCATTCGGGCATAGTCTTTGATCATTGATTGGAAGTGGGTAAGGATCAAATCAGATGCACGTTCTCCCACCAGTTTCATTAGAGGCTTGTAGAGGCTTTGATCGATAAGCTGATCCGTTTTACGCGGATCGATACATCGGTCGTAGGCCTTGTCGTCTAGCACTTTGTGCGATTGCTTGATATCCAGTGCACCTGCGAATGCACGGATAAGCTCAACGAACGTTGGATACGGGAATTCAGGGTTAGGCTGCATGAGACATTCCTTTGTCGAGCACGCGTCTGACATCACGGCAGAAATTTTGGAACGATCGACGATCACTGGGTGTTGATGGAACCACCAGTCTAACACCGCTTGGGGAAATGACCGATGGGTGTCGCTTACCCGGTCTATATCGCCACCCAGACCGTAGAAGTGTGCGAACCTTTCGGTTGATATCTTTATTGCTGCTAACTTTTCGCATATCTCCTCCTTAATGCAAGAGAGCGAGGTGATCGATACCGGCCGCCTCGCCGTCAGTATGAGACTTCACATAAGTCCCGGAGAGTTACTTACCCTTGGACGGTGCGTTGCCACGACCGCCGCCAGAAGGTTTACCGGTGGTGCTAGGCCAGTTGCCGCCCTGACCAGAATGACTGGAGGACCCGCGGCTGCTACCACTGGTGCTAGAAGATGAATTGGACATGTAGAAATTCCTCGTATGTAAGAACCCGTTATTGGGTTGGTGCACAGTAACCGTTCATTCTAAGACGTTCTGCCCAACCACTTTTACGCG
>TARA_R110001583_G_scaffold20901_3_pt1 | contig 17740 bp, 33 predicted proteins | sample TARA_R110001583 | Tara Oceans TARA_R110001583 (sample SAMEA4398432) | marine metagenome | biome: Polar Biome; feature: [MES] marine water layer (ENVO:01000295) within the mesopelagic zone...; material: water (ENVO:00002006), including particulate matter (ENVO:01000060) such as...... | reverse complement strand
GTTTTCAGCAGAAACGGAAATACAATGACAAAGTTGGACAAACATTTTGAAGCAGTTTTATCAAGTGTTGACAATGTTGTGTTAGACGGAGAATTAACTGTAGTTGACAGTGACGGCAAATTATTAGACCGAAAAACTGGCAATGGTATCTTAAACAAGACCGTAGTTGAAACTGTAAGTGATGAGGAAGTTGCAAGAGTAAGATTTACAGCATGGGATTTAATTGATGTATGTGACTTTGACAAAGGTGTCGATAGACGAACTGGAGTCGAAAGATTATCAAGATTAAGAGCAATTCCAGCAAACCCATTATTTGAAGTAGTACAAACATTCGAGATTGCAAACTTGGAAGAAGCACAGGAATTATTCAAAGAGCAATTAGCAAAAGGCGAAGAAGGTATTATCTTAAAGAACAATGACCACCCTTGGGAAGATAAAAGATCCAAACAATGTGTCAAGATGAAGGAAGTAATCGAGATGGACTTAAAGATAACTGGATTTGCAGAAGGTACTGGAAAAGCAAGTGGAATGACTGGAGCAATTCAAGTCGAGAACAAAGACGGTTCAATCAAGACCAGTGTTGGAACTGGATTAGATGATGCAACCAGAAAAGACATTTGGGCTAGACAAGAAGAATTAATCGGAACCATAATCACTGTAAAATGTAACGGAGTAATCTCAAGAAAAGGTGCTGACAGCAAGTCATTATTCTTACCAGTATTTGTCGAGTTAAGATTAGACAAAACCGAATCCGATTAATCAATACATTTATTAAGTGTATTATGTGGGGTATACTATGAGTGAAATAACAACAATTGAAAGAACACAGCAAGAGAAACCATTCACGCAAGTATGTGTTTGGGGATCTACAATAGTTGGGGAATCTAAGATCAAAGAGTTCGAAGGAATGATCAAAGATCAATTCAATGTTAGAATAAAATACATTGAAGAAATCAAAACATTCCCTGACAGAGATGCTAGTGGAAACAATGTAGAAGGAACAGGTGGAAGATCAGATGTATTCTTCTCAATACATGAGGATGATATATCATCATTTGCAGTCAAAAGATTAACTTTTGATCCTCCTATCAGATGGATTGAAGATGTAATTGCAAATGAAAAACAGGCTAATGATGGCGTGATATCCATTTATCCAGAAACTGTAGAAAACTACACAACTTGGGAATAATTTCCCTTTTTTATTTAATCAATACATTTATTAAGTGTATTACCTAGATTATAGTATGAAACAAATAACACAAACAGTAGACCACTATACAGCAACCGTATTTTTACAAAAAGAGAATGTTGGATCAGATAAGGTCGCAACAAAAATTATTGAGGGAATAAGTGAGAAGCCAAAATGGTTTAACGCTGATGGAACACCAATGAAGAAAGGTGCAGGTATTGATTCCATGATGAAAGGATACAAAAAAGGAGAAAACGGAAGTCGTAGAAAAATGGAAGCATATTCACAAGTCTTTGGTAAAAGTCCAAGTCCGTCATGGAATGGAAGCATGGATATTTATGAAGTATTAGAACAAGCAATGATTGAAGGTGGAAAATCACACAATCATGTCTATGGAACACAAATGAGAAAACCAATGATTGGAGATACAATTAGTATCCAAGAATGGTCATGGTATGCACCAGAGAAACAAATTCAAGGCAGAGTCACAAGACATTATATGATCAGTGAAACTGGTTTTGAAGAATATAGTTTTCAAGGTGGATTTTATTAAGCCAGTTCCGAAATACTTTTTTATTACAATACATAATAACGTAATATGAAGTGCTGGTATTGTGGAGAATATTGTGAAAGTGGATCAATCCATATGTACCAATGTGCAGAAAAGATCGTAAAGTGGAACAAGAGAAAAAAAATAAATGACATATTGCAGGAAACCTTGACGGAATCAATGCAAGTCGAATGCCCAATATTTGAGTGTGATTATGTCATGAAGGGAGACTTTGTGGATATTATAATGGAAAGCGAAAGACATTTTAAGAAATATCATGACAATGAATAAATATCCAATGTAAGACAGTCCAATATGATTACAAGTCCAAACACAAACATTACAATTCTAAGTCAGGCAATGATAACAAGAAAGGGATCGGCAATATGCAAGAACTGTGAAAAGGAAATAAAGGTAGGGGAAAAGATTGCAAGTAGAAGAACAAAGAATCACAGATGGTATCATTACAAGTGTGCAACAAAACTCAACATCTGTTAAAATGTTTTATACTCAATGATTTTATAATATAATATGATATGCGTTGAATGTGACCGACTAATGGTAGAGCATGAAAAAATTAAAGATGACATACATGACATAGAATGGGTTTGTCTAAACTGTGAAACAAGAGTAAGACTAAACCCATAAAGGTTATATTTAGATACTCAAATAACCCAATATGAAAAGTTGTAAGAAATGTTATTCAAGAGGTTATAATGCTGATTTTTCAACAGGTGTTAGACTGAAGGTAAAGTGCCAGTATTGCAAAGGGATTGGGTGTGTGGATTGAGTTGCAAAGGATCATGCAAGGGATTGCCAAATTCTCCCAAAGTAAAACGATATGAAAGTGGACAAAAATATTGCAGTGAATGCAAGATATTTCTAAAGATAAAATCCAACAGATGTCCATGTTGCAATGAGTTGTTCAGGTTAAAGTCAAGAAGTAACAAAGGCGAGAACAGGTGGCTCAAGGCATACTAGATATATTTATTAAGGGTATTATTTAGGGTATAGTATGAATGAGCAAGAAATTGAAGATAACTATATTGACATCATGAGTGATTGGCACATAGTCCATAAACTCATAAAGTCATTTGAAGCCGAGGAGAAGAAGCAAAGAGAAGATGCATGGAAAGTTGCAAAAGAGAAATCTGATGCAGAGAGGGCATTAATCGTAGAAGAACACGAAAGAAAAAGAAAAGAGTATGTAGCAAGAATGAATGCTCCTTATAGACCAAGTTCAATGATGATTAGGAAAAACATGAGAGCTCATAATGATGAATTAGCAGGTAGAGAAGTGCGATACTAAACAATTATATGTCATAACAACCTAATTTTATGCAATGAATCAAGATACTGTCAATTGGTTATCTTCACAGATTAGGGAAACTAGAATTGCATACAAGAGATTGATCAGGGAACTTCATCAGGAAATAAACACATGAAAGTCTTGGACAAAGACGAAAAGAAGATTTATGAAAGTATTAATATTCCATTCGAGTTTATTGATTGCTGGGATGTAAAAGTTCCAGAAGGGTGGAAAAAGATAAAAGTGGCAAAATTTGACGAAGATAATGGTAAGATGTAAGATATGCAATAAAACTGTAAAGTCAACAGGTTGTACAGGAAAGCACTGCTGGGAATCATCACAACAATGTTTTGATTGTCATTATATTGGAATTAATACAAATATGAGCAGAACAATAAAATATAATAAGTTGAATATTTATTGAATATAGTGGTTACAACTTATGATTACAGAAATTGGTGTGATGAATGCTATGATGAAAGTTGTGAACATCTAAAGGATTTTTGTGCTAAACATTGCTCAATATGTCTAAAAAAAGCATAATACCTTAGTTTACATAACTATCATATGGTCAGGGGAAAGGTTTGTTCACATTGTGTAAAGGATAATGGAATAGAAGGCATTGATGGGAAAAGACCAAAGTTATGTGATGCAGGATCATGCAAGATAGAGTTTGACTATACCTTTTGCGAATGCCAATGTCATTACTAAAAAGACTTTATGAGTACAAGCTCATAATATTTTCCACTTTTTTAATGGCAGTTGTATTTCTGTTTATGCCTGAAGTTGAAAAACCAAGATGTGTAGACATGGTAATTGCTAGAACCAGAATCTGTTAGAAACTAATAAATAAGAATGTTACCATTGTATATCATGTCAGATTATGAAGATACAAAACAAAAAATGATTGATATGATTTCACACGTTGATGACTTGGACATGATTATGTATAACTCATATGACATATTCAAAACAAAACTAACGGATCATGATCTAAGAATGTTGGCAGACATACACTTTCATGTGACAGGAAGGTTGGACAAAGCTGACAAACTGTATCAGGAACTAGATCATTTTAACAACGGACTTGTATGAATATAGAGCAAAGATTGTAGATGTGTATGATGGCGACACGTTCACGTTTGAAGTAGACTTGGGATTTTCAATTACTGTAAAAGAAAAAATAAGACTTGCAGGAATTAACACCCCAGAGGTTAGAGGAAAGTCAAAGCCTGAAGGAATTATGGTTAGGGATTATGTAAGAAGTATGATACTTGGAAAGGAAGTTACAATACAAGTTTTCAAGAAGGGAAAGTTTGGAAGATACATTGCGTATGTTTTCTTTGATGCCTCTTTTATGACAGACGGTGAAAAAGGAATACCATGCAATCTAACGGAACATTTGCTGGAAAAGAACTATGGAAAAGAATTTATGTCAGATAAATTTTAGCAATATTTATTAAAAAAGTGAATGATATGAAAGTTATGGAAAGGATTACCGAAATGGACTTGGTACATACAATGGAAGTCTTGGAACAATTGGTCAAAATTGTTGAGGAAGAACCAATGTTTGAATCTGGAATAGAATCAAAGAACAGGGATAAGGTAAGGCATCTAATGGGTTGTCAGGAACTAATTGGTGAAATATTGGAAACTAATAAATAAAAGCACATAACAAATATAATATGGATCCTCTAAATGACGGATCATCGAGTAGTTTCTACACATATCTAGGAATGTTAGTATTTTTAAAAAACTGTATTGACAACATGGAATGTCAAGAAGATATTAGTTACTTGCTGACTTCAAAGGATGTCATTCTAACAAAGTGCAGGGAATTATTCACAATAGAAAAAATAGATTTTCTAGAGTCATATATTGACGAAGATAAGATGGAATCCGATACTATTATATAGAGTATATTATTCAAAGTATACATGAAACAAGAAGATAAATTTGATGTAATTTGTGATGTTGACGGAACCATCGTTAATATTAAGAAACGCCATGCATTAGCAAAAGCAGGTGCAAAGAAAGGCAAAAAACTAAATTGGGAAATATTCTTGGATGACGAAGTAATACTTGAAAATGATGTTGAACAGGAAGATGTTACTGGTGTAATAAAATCTCTTATCGAAAGTGGACACAGGGTAATTATTACTTCTGCAAGAAACGAAAGACACAGAAAAGTCACTGAACAACAACTTGCAAACTTTGGAATCAAGCATAGTGCATTATTCCTTAGAGCAGATGGTGACTTTAGAGGAGATGATGATGTCAAGGAAGAACTCTTAGGAAAAATCAGAGAAGCAGGATTTGATCCAAAGGTAGCATTTGACGACAGACAAAAAGTCGTTGACCGATGGAGAAAGATTGGCATTCCATGCCACCAAGTGAGGTTTACTGATGTCTAATTTGTGGGCAAAAGCATTTAGAAGCACAAGAGGAAATTGGTCAATACCAATATGCCATATTGTTAAAGAGAAAAATGGTATTAGTCCATCATTATGTGGTGTTTACTGTGATACGTCAAATGCAAAAGATGCTACATATACATCATTTGGCAAAACATTCGAAGCTGATAAATGTAAAAAATGTTTGAGGTTCACTGATGCATAACCAGACAATCCCAAGACTTGAAAAAGCCTTCAAACTAATTGAGGACAAACAAGTCGTTTTACTTTTATCTCCCAATGCAGTTGTGCATGGCAACAGACCATACCATGTCAACTATGTCGAGGAAACCTGTGAATGTGAGGATCATGTTTACAGAAACATAAAGTGCAAACATATCTGGGCAGTTACACTTAAATTACAACAACTGCATGGAGTAACAACATGAGTATGAATCCAGAACAAGAAGATCCTTACAGCGATCTTTACAGGGAAATGCTTCAAAGAATAGAAGCACTTGAGGAAAGAGTTGCAAGACTTCCATGCGATCATGTCGAGTTTCCAATAGATGAGGAATACGAGTTGGGTGAAGATGGTTTCGAAGTAAGTGTGAATCTTTGCAGAAACTGTGGTGAACGAGTATAAACCAATGCAACTGGTGTGGTAAGAAGTATTTCCGTAAACACGAAACTTGTGCAGACAAGGATCATGAGGCATGGTTGCAAACAGACGACTTTGAGATGATGGTTCACAAGGAAATATTCGAAACAGGAACGAGTAATTGGTATGATACCGAAGGAGTTGCAAAATATAGAGAGCATATTAAAAATAACAAAGACTGCAAGTTCTGCAAGGCATTAAAATACTAGTAATTCTAAAACATTATATGAATTGGAATCAACAGATAACAAGTGATATGGTAACACAGTTAAAAAAGAGAAAGACACTTAACTTTATACTGACGGCTATTAATGCTTAAATAGAGTTTTTCGTAGTATAATTCATGGAAGATCCACTAAAGATCTACAGTGATATTTTAGCCATTGCGTATGAGGAATTTGATGAGGATAAAGTTAATAGAGACAGTGATGGTAAATTTGCAGACAAAGACGGTGGAGATACACAAAAAACAATATATGATGATATTGATAAAGGATTGGATTTACCAGATCTAAATCATAATAACAAAGGATGGTATACTGCAAAAAACAATGCAGATTCAGATGCAACTAATGTTGAACAAAAAATAAAGGATTTTATTTCATCCGAAAATCCTACATTAACACAATCTTATGGTGGTTATAATACTATTCAATGGGATTTAACAGATAGAATTGACAGTCATGATGTTACAGCATCTATTGGATTAAAACCAATTATACAAGACAAATATGGTAGTAGTGAAATATTAGTAGGATATCATATGAAGTTGCCAGAAGAAATACAGCAAGAAGATATAACACAAATGATTCCAGAAGAAACTAAAGTGAGACATACACCGTGGAACAGGAGATCATATGATTCATATAGTTATATTTTGTTAAGTGCTAAAAATATACATCTAATTGAATCATTGGCAGAACATATAACACCAATATTGGAAAGAGCAATTTTGAATAAGGCATCAAAAAATAATATTCAAAGAGATCGGGAGGAATACAAGAAAGCAAGAATGGAAGTTATAAAAACTACACATTCCGAATTAATGTCTGATCTTAAAGGTGCTGGGTTCACAGTCAATCCAGATAAAGATAGTGGAGGTAGTTATGATTATAAAGATGACACTATGTATGTAAGTACAGATGATTCAGGTTTATTTTCCAGAAATGGTGGAATTTGGGTAAAAACTAATGGTTCAACATCGGAAGGACAAGATGAAGAAATTACATATTCTATTGGAGATGATGAAAACAATCATTCGATAAACAATTTAAACCAAGATGAATTGACTTCTATACTAACAGTGTTAAAACAAAATAGAAACAGAAGAAACACAAAGTAGTATTAAGACATGAAATGTGACAAGTGCAAACAAATGTTCTACAGTGGAGAACCTGAAGAATATGTTTGTCTTTTTGAAAGTGCAAGAGGAAGATATTATATGCACTTGACTTGTTTTTTGGAAAAATATGTAAACGCTTAGGTTTATATTACCTACAGTATAGTGATATATTGTAGTTCAGACCAACTGGAGTGCAGTTTGGTTGTGGTATACCGTGTAAATCGCATGATGATCATGTGTCTCGAATACTGCCGTACAAGACCATACAATCCCTGCGAAAAGAAATACAAAAAAAAGGTGTGAAGGTCATGACACAACTTGGCAACCGTCAAAAGTTACGGCTCTGGATAAGAGGGCAAATTATTGCCTATCTTATTGTTTTATCAATACCTAAACGCTTAGGTTTATATTATGTAATGCAAATTACACTTCAATGATGAAAACAATCACGGCATTAATGGTCTTGACCTTGATTGCGACAATAAGCATGGGAAATGCTTACGCAATTGAAGGAGATGGAACCAGTCATGTTGAAGTTGATGAATACCCATTCAACATTACTGTTGAAGAAGGTGGATCAATGACTTTACACAACAATGGTGAAAACACAATCAACTTTGTAAGTCACGGTTGGTTTGATGGAACAGTTCCTGCAAATGATGCAATACGTATTTCATTCCCAGCAGTAAACTGTGGAACTACTTGTTTTGTTGAAGGTATGTATTACATATCTGATCTAAACGGTATGCAACAAAGTACAATTGAAATTGTAAAACCATATGTTGAACCACCACCATACGTTGCACCACCAGCACCTGTAGTTGTAGAACCAACTCCAGAACCACTACCAGTTACTGAACCAGTAAACTTTGGTGCAACAAGTGACGTAACACTTGGATCATTTGAATCAATATCAGATGATGCAATATTCAATGTTCCAGACTATGATGGAAACGTTGATGTAGTTACTTTGCAAACACAACTTGCAGAGGTAACATCAAAGTTCAATGAATCTATTACAAAACTTGCAGATCAAAAAGTTGCAATAGAGAATCATAACAACAAAGTACAGTCACTAAACACACAGATTGGAAGTCTTAACACAACAGCAACATCAGTTTCAGAATTGGAACAAAGTATTCTATCTCTGCAATTAGAGAAAGAAGATCTTAATGCACAAATAGTTTCATTAGGAAACCAAACAGCAATACAACTTGCAACAATTGAGTCACTTCAAAGTGATACAACGTTGGATGTAAAAGTTTCAGATTTAGAATCACAGATTGTGACACTAAATATTGCAAACGTTACAGCAACAACAACTATTGCAGAGTTGAATGCCAAAATAGTTTCAGCAAGTGATACAAGTATTCTAGATGGTAAAATTGCCAACCTAGAAGCACAAGTTGTAACACTAACTAATGACAGAGATCAATGGAAACAATTAGCTAACAATTGGTACGCAGTAGCAATGGATCAATTGAAAGTTATGGTTGATGTATTAGGACTTTAGTCCATACACCATTTTTTATTTTTTTATTTAATCCAAGTAATACTTAATAACTAATGTTTATATAGCATGATATGCCCGAAGTTTGGGGAATACCAGATAGATATTTCAAGAAGGATCTTGCAAATCGAGAGGAACTTCCAAAGTTACCAACTGATATTCTAGACTGGATAAGAGAGATAAGACCAAAGGCAGAAGGCAAAAAAAGAGTTATTATGCCACCTTGGCGAGATATATACAATGACAACTTTAACAATAAGTTTATACTTGGTGGCAGACAGATTTTTAAGTCCACTTATACTACTGATGTACTTGCGTTTGAAGCAACTACTAAAAGAAATTCACAATTAGTTTATGTAACATACGATGATATTAACAAAGCTGGATTCTCAAGACAGAAATTACAGATTGGAACATTTGACGGTTCAGATGTATTAAAAAAGTTTCCAAGAAACAGATTGGGCAACGTAGGGGAAATTTCTTTAAAGAATAACAGTACAATTTATGTTACAACAGATCATGGTCAGTATCATCATGTGGAGGGAAAATCTGCAAGTCATATTATGCTTGACGAAGCACAATATCAGGATATGCAATACTTTGACCGTATTCCACTTGTCATGACAATTACTCAGGGAAAAGTAAGCGTACTTGGAGTCGGTGGAGAAAGTGGATCTCCATACGAACAATTATGGAGAGATACAGATCAACGTGAATGGGTATTTGATAATAATGAGGATTATGTGGATTCTGCTGGAATCATATTCAAGGGTCAAGGTTGGAGAAATGATCTGATATTTGGAGAAATTAAAGATGAAGATACAGAAGCAACAAAATGGGGATTGATTGCAGATGACAGACTAATGAAGATTATGTCAGGCAGATGGAGAGCAAATGAGCCACAAAAGAGCAGGGATTGGCACGGATTTCATGTACCTCAGACAATTATTCCACATATTCCACTAAGTACGGCAGATGCAACAAATCCAAAAATGTATAACATAGACAAAAAATATGCAATAGAAGCAAAGAGACAAAAGATGAGTCCACACTTGTTTACATCACATGTAATGGGTGGATTTTATCATGCAGAACGCAGACCAATTACAAGAGAAATGATTGACAATTTGTTTTACGACAATGAAGGACTAAAGATAATGGATCCGTGGGAAATTGCTGACATCAAGGATCAGTTTGGCAGAGAAGTAGTGATAACAATGGGTGTTGACTTTGGAAGTGGAAATCCATCACAAACCGTAATCAGCATCATGATAGAATGGATTCTTCAACCAGAAACACTGACACAGGATAAGATTAGCAAATATCAACTTGTTCACTTGGAACCAAGACCAGCAGAAAATCAACTTGATCAGGCAAAGTATATTGCAGAACTTTTCAACGAATGTCAGTGTGATATAGGAGTTGGGGATCTGGGTTACGGAGCAATTCAAGTACAACAGATTCAAGACGGAGGAACTGACAGACTTACAGGACATCCGTTTGATGGAGTTGGAAGTTCTAACTTTTTCGGTTGCAGAAGCATAGGAGATGAAACAAAGAACGTATTACAGTTCAACAAAAAGATAGACGAACATGGGGAAATTCGAGAACATCTTAAGATAGACAAGACAACAGCAATACAGGAATTTATCGACTTGATGGGAATCATGGTTGACGATCCAGATGACAGATACAACTTGGACAAAAGAAAACACAAGTTAATGTTTCCAGCAGAACCTTACAGCAAACAAAAGATTGACTTTATTTATTCTGATCTTACAAATCTTACAAGAAAAGATCTAACTGATAAGATTGACGAGGACAAGCCAGATGGCAGACAAAGGGCAAGAAAACAGTTCAACCATCCAAAGGATTCCCTAATGGCAATGATATATTCAACAAAGGCACTTGAAGTTAGACAAGGATATAATTGGGTCGGAACAGGTGGAAGTTGGCGTTGACTTTTTGGAATAGAAAACCTGAAGAAGATACTTCAAAGAAGAAACCACAAAGAACCAAATTATCTGAAATCATACTAATAATGAGTTAAATATTTCAACTCGGTGCGATTGTTCCCTTCGCCAATCTACCACTGCACCTTATTTCGACTAACACCTTTTGAGTGTTAGCCACTTTATGGGTTGTTAAAACTTTCACGCTTCATTGCAATTCCACGTTTCTATTTTTCACAACCTTTAGGTGGCTTGGGTGTAGATACGTTACGTTACACTGGCTTTTACCAGAGTCGCCTATTCTTCAAGTTTTTCAAGTCCAGTTGCAACCAGACAAGGTTCAATGAAGATACGTGACCTCCGAGTCATATTTACTCTAAGGTATACTTCAATATAAATCATACTAATATACACAAAATATACAATGATATGAATGGCAGGAAATTTTGAAAAATGTCCAGAATGTGATTCTGAGAATTTAATTAAAATGGGTGGTTGTGACAGTTGTCACGATTGTGGTTGGTCAGCTTGTCCAGTTGCATAGATTATTGATTGTATCCATAGTAAAGATACTATCCATACCTTCTTTTTTTTGGAAGTCTACTTTTTTCGTTTGGAAGTTCATTTTTTCCATTTGGAAGTATGTTATAAATTTTGGCATAGTATTAAATAGAGGGTATACCCCACATAATACATGAATCAATCAATAGAATCAAGCACTCAAGTTGATGAAAGTAGTGTGTCAAAAATCTCAACAGAAGAAAAAATAGCAATGGAAGCAGAATGGAAAGTCAGATCCATGATTCCAAGTTCTGTCAAAGTCACAAGAGAAGGATCTGTCATAACCATGATTGACGGAACAGTCAGCATAGGAAAAATCCATGTTATCGAATCAACACAATGGCAACATACTGGCAAATACAAAATCATGTGGGATAGATGGGATAACAACAGACCATATGATGGAACACAGATTGGCAGAGCCAAAATTGAATATGGAAGTCCTACAGTATCATGGATGAAAGTTGGTGAATGGAAAAGTACCATAAACTATGTATGGAATATGGAAATCACTAAAGCAATTAGTGAGCCATCAAAAATAAGATCAAGTACAAGTCATCAAAAAATTCAAGATGATTGGATCAAAACAGTTCCAAAACATCGATCAATTGTTGGAGCAAAAGTAATTAAAGGAAGTAGAGCAATTGAAAAATGTCAAGTCAGTATCAAAACACCAAAAAATGAAGATGAAAGACAAGCCATGATGACAGGAACAAAAAATATTTGTCCACCTACAAAAGCAATCATGAAGATTGCAATAGAAAGTGATGTGGAAGTTGTAGTTGGTCAACATAGAGTTGATACAACCAGTTATTCACACAAAAACATTCCAGTGATTACAGTCATTGGAAGTAAGGAAGAAGTAGACAAAGTGATCAAAAAGATTACTGGAAATCCATTTGAATGGTAGGGGGTAAGACTTAACTAGTCTTATTACCTATTATTTTTATGGATAGTCAGTCAAAGATATATGTTATAGGAATTAGTTTAGTTATAGGTGCATGGATAACTTTATCAGCATTAATGTTTGGTTATCAACGATAAACATTAATGATTAACATTGGATTTTGTATATAAACTACTAGTCACGAATTATGCTTATACCCAATGTTCAATAACTATATATTATGGCACAAATGCCAGCTTTAATTCCAAAGGAAGTTGAGATCCAAAGACTAAAGAAAATTTGGCTCATAGTGATTGCTATGGGATCAACAGCAGGTTCTGTTGAAGTCGATAATTTTGTCGATGGTTCTTTACATCAAACATCAATCAGGGATAGTGCATTCACACCAGCACATTGGTGGCTATATTCACACTTTATAGCGTTACCACTTGGGTGGGGTGCAGTTGCTATTTACGATAGGAAAGTACCAATATTAAGAGGTCCGAATAATTCAATGAATACTGGATTAAAAATGACAATCTTAGGTTACTTGGCTACCATGTTTACAATTGGTGTAAACGAAATGTGGCACTTTTGGTTTGTAGAGGAGATCTTTGCAGTACCGAATCACTGGATGTTTAATATGGGTGTTGTAGTTGCCTTCATGGGAGCATTAGCGTATGTAGTACGAGTTTATGCAAGATTAGTGGAACTTGGTGTTGAAACACCTAGTGAAAATCCATATGTTGCAGAAATGTATAAAATGGCTTTAGAAGGAAAACTTTACAGCAGATCAATCCCATAATCTTTATTTTTTTCATAAAAATACATTATAATTTATAATGTTGACAAGTATTAGTTGTAATAATTTCATTTTATTTAAAAAAACTAAAGTTTTTTATAACACAAGTGTGTAATAATATCAATGCAGATTCAAAAGGTCGGCAAAAACTAGATGCGTAAGTCCATAGAATGATTTCATGTATTCGGGTTTATACTCGTAACAGGCGAATAGCCATACGTTCTATAATAGGACTTACGCCTTTTTAATACTTAAATAATCAACATTCATACGTTCTACATGGGTAAATTCCAATTAAACAAAAAAGGAGATGACCCAATTAAAATTTATGAAGATACGTTTAAAGTTGCAAACAGTACTGTTGAAACACATTTAGGTAAACTTGGTAAAATGCCAAACCCAATTTCAAGTGAATCAGATGGAACAGATCATGACAATGATGGAGATATTGATTCTGAAGATTATTTAAAATCAAGGGATATAGCAATTAAATCAAATACAGAAGAAAGATACACCAATGCTTTATGGAAATCAGTAGAAGCAATCGCAAGTGAAGGAAAAGATGCTTACGGCAATTATGATTCTCATTCAATGCCACCAGCAAGTGGTTATACAGGAAGAAATTGGGATAGTAGAAGTGATATTGAACAACAAGCAGATGTGGATCAAAAAATTAAAAACGTTTTAGATGTAGAATCACTAGCAAGTGAAGATTATGGTAATATGAATTTAATACAAAACCCAGACTCAGATTCTGATGGTTATCCAATGGATCAAGAAGGGTATGCAAGATCAAGTTGGGATGATGCAAGTATACAAGATAGAAAAAATTGGTTGTTTGTAGCTGGTTATGACTCTGAACGTGGGGATGAATATAAACCATATTTCAGTTTAGACAGTCATATTAGAGCTCAATTAGCAAAAGACTTGCACATAGGTGGCATCTATGCAATGGGAACTGGTTCACTATAAAATTTGATAGACTCAGAAGATAAAACACATAACATTACAAACAATAGAAGATTAGCCAAAGAAATTATCAAGCAACTTAACGAGTATCATGATCAAAAAACTTTTCTCGGTTGGTCAAAAAGAAGAAAGAAGTTCGTGTTAAAAAAGTTCAAGTAACGGTTATATTTCACAATAAACACAATTTATCATGGTTCTATCAGACAATGACAAGCAGGAAATAATAGAATATGTCAATGATAACCTAGATGGGGAGTCAACTTGTGATGACGAAGATAATGACATGGTAATTTTTACATTTGACAGGGATCAAGAAGATCAACCGTTGGTTGGAACTGAAACCATACTGGAATTATTAAAAAGAGGATTCTTTGTCCTATATTCTGGATTAAACAATGACGGAGATATGCAAATATCAATATCAGATGGGGATAGATACAGAGATTGACCAACCTAATAGATACAGAAGTATTTCAAAGATGCAAACAACCCTTGATGGATGCAGGGGTAATTACGGAAGATTTTATGTTGTCTGACAAATATAACGAGTTATTTTACAGTTACAAAGGTCAGTATGTAATGGAAAGTCTGATGTATCCAATGTTTATGCTGTTCAAATCAACACAGCTTGGAGACAAGGAAACCGAATACTTTCACGTAATATTGAATATGTTTGTAAACGAACACCCTGAATATTTGGAAAGCATAGAAACTGAAAAGAAATTTGCAGAAAGAAGAATAGAGGAAAAGAAATGATAATATTGGAACTAAGACAGCAGATAGAAGTCGATACACCAAAAGGCAGAGGTAGATTATTTCTGGTTACAGAATACGGTTCTGAAATTGAAAAGATATTTACAGTGATTCTATACAACGGACAGATATGGGAATTTACAAATGATGAAATTACAGCAACACCAAACTTTACTATGGGTAGAAAATGACAGTTAGAGGTTGTATCAGATGCAAAAAAGTTTTTGAATATGAGGGTCAGATGGGAGTTGGAAGGGGTAAAATGACCAGAAAATACTGCAATATGTGCAAGATATTGCAACACAGGGATGAAGCTAGGATAAATTCACTAAGATATGGCAGGGATAATAGAGAAGAACTTAATAGAAAGGCTAGGGTGAAATATAGAAGTGAATTGCAAAAACTGTAATGCCAATTCAGAAGAACCGATATGCAGTATATGTAAGGTAAACAACAGTATAGATAAGTTTCAAAGCATACCAAAAAAGAAACAACGCAAACAAAGGAACAAATAAATATCCAAATCATATCATTCATGTAAATGGTAAGACAATGTAAAGAAGTATGTGGAAATTTACATCATATGCCATTATTATTTCGAAATAAATATGTGGATCACAATTACTGCTCTACTTGTGTCAGATGGTTTTTAAAATCACAGTACAACATACGTTGTCCATGCTGTCACGTACAATTACGACATCGAGCAAAATATACTGGTGCAAGAGAAAAGGCGTTGTTAGCATGATAGACAAAGATTGTAAAAGTTGCAAGGAAGTATCAGAGTTATTGGTAGATTCAAGTACGGTTATATTTGCAAAGGAAACTGGCAGAAGAATAATGTGCAAGAACAATCACATAGTTTACAACGGATTAGAACAAGTGTGAAAACATTAAATCCAGATAATTGGGTTCCATTAAAGAACAAATACGAAACAAAATGCAAAACTTGTGAACAGATGATAGAAGTTGGGGAGAAAGTCATGTGGAAAAAAGGTGCTGGTGTAAAACACGAGTCATGTGAACCACCTGAGATGGAAAAAACACAACCAATAATATCAGAAAAGGAATGGGAGGATTTTCAACAATACAAGTACAAGGAAATTCATTCAATCAAGAACTGCCAATGTTGTGGAAAATCATTAGAAGGACAGAAGGATACTTACATAAATAATGACAGAAGAACGTGTTCAGAGTGCTTCGTAGCATAGAAAACCTTTATTACCAAACTATTTACAAATATTATAATGGGTAACAAGATAACAGTCAGAAATTATATCACAGTGGCAACAATATCAGTATTTCTGTTTATGATACTTTATGCAGTTATTGAAAATCCTCTAGTTTTAGACAATCCACTTGTTACATTTGTTCTGGGAACTTTTGCACCAATTGTCATGATGGTTTATACTTTCTATTATCGCAAGAACAAGACAAAACCAGAATGGGATGAAAGACTTGATTCAGCTTGTCCATGTTGTGGTAAAACAATTTAGATTAATTTGTAAAACAATTTAATTCAATACATTTATTTAGGGTATGTTATCTAAGGAATAGGTTCAATCAAAAAGCCGAATATCAAAAGAAAGGTTTATGTAGGGTATGTTCCGTAGGGTATATGATGGATAAAACAAGAGTTTACATTGCAACAGGAAAAAGTCGAAAGATAATTCGTGATGCAAGAATAGCAGAAAAAAAAGGCGAAGTCGTAGATTGGACTAAAGTCCTAAACGATTCTCATGAAGCCAGAGCCGTTGGCAGGGAAAACCAAGTCAGAGCAGTTGGAGAGAAGAAATGAGAAAGTCAGTAGGAAAGCCAAAACAAAAGTTTATAGCTTATGCCAAAGTCTACAAACTTGTAGACGGCAAGTATGTGCCAGAACATGACAGTACAACTTTGTTACACAGAACACATACTTCAGAAGGTATAGGTTTAAACGAGTTCAAGAGCAGTTGCAAGGGTGTAGATCTTGCAAATGCAATGGAACAACTTGTACTAAAGAAAAAATACATAAGAGAATTAAAAAAATTAGAACAAGGAAAAGATTTGATTAAAGTACCAAGCAGTCATTTTCCTCTTGATGTATCATATCTTAATGACTTGGAGAAAAAAGAATATGAAAAAGAACTAAAGTCAGAAATAGAAAGAATAAGTGATACGACAATCAACGGACTTGAAGCAGTTGCACATAAGGTATCATTTAATGACAAAAGCGAACAAATACTTACAGTATTCAATGTAAAACAAGAGCCAAACAAGATAATGAAAACCAATTACATAAGGTCAAACAGCAAGTTGGCAAAGTGGATTCACAAAAGGTTTGAAAAATACTCAAGCAATCTAAACTGTAAGATGCCAAGATACTACATCAACAGAAGGGATATGGTAGAAAAGTTTGGAAGTTATATGATGGAAGAAACATCTGACTGTACCTGTATTGGAAGGTGTTGGACTGGTGGTTGGAACTTGATTTGGATTGACGTAAACTATCATGACAAAAGGTGGGGTAGTAAACCAAAAGAGTTTAGAAAAAACTTGGACAATACAATCGCACATGAGATGGTACATCTAAAGTTTGACAGAAGAAGTCATCCATTACACGTTAAGCATGATGGAAGCAAACAACGCAGAGAGTTTAATAGGAGAGTAAACCAAGTCGTAAGAGGAAAGAAATATGATTAAGTATGCTGATGAAGAATTTGATTTAGACTATGATGACATAATGCGTGACTCATTGACACTAACTAGCAGTATCAAGAAAAGATCTTATGATGTTAAAACAAAAACTTTCAAGTCCAACGGAAGAAAATTTGTAGGGCATTGTGGAATAAGCAATGAGTCACTTTATAACAAGTTGGGTGGG